>Ga0071330_1117722_pt1 | contig 129309 bp, 136 predicted proteins | sample GBScel77sediment_FD_63802 | JGI IMG/M metagenome (GOLD analysis project Ga0071330, IMG submission 63802) | Hot spring sediment microbial communities from Great Boiling Spring, Nevada - Cellulolytic enrichment Sediment 77C v2 (version 2) | ecosystem: Environmental > Aquatic > Thermal springs >... | reverse complement strand
TCCTCTCTTCTTCCTTCTCTCTTCTCTCTCCCTTTTCTCCCTTTGTCTAATGTGCATCCGCCCTTTCTCATCGGGCGGATTAAATTCTATCATATATATCTCCCTTTTGCAAGAGGGGGGATTTAAATTTTTTAGAAGAAATTAGTCTATATATATTCTTGTAAACCCCATATTTTTAGCTAAATTTATTGCCTCCTTATATTCACTTGTTAATATTGTTCTGTTTATTAATGGATATTCATAGGCTTTATAGAGCGGTCTGTATTGAGGCATTATATTTATAAAAACATCTGTAGAGATTTCCCTTTTTAAAAATTCGAGCCATTCCTTTATAGATGAAACCCCATTGGGAAGTAGGAGATGTCTTACAATAAGGCCTCTTATAGCTACGCCATTCTCGTCCGTTATAAGATTTCCTACTTGTCTATACATTTCCTTTACTGCTTCTTTTGCTACCTCAGGATAATCAAATGCATTAGCAAGTTTTAAAGATATATCATAGGACCAAAATTTTATGTCTGGCATATATATATCTATTATACCTTCTAACTCTCTAAGGGTTTCTAAAGACTCATATCCACTACTGTTATAAACTAAAGGTATATTTAAACCCTTAGGAATAGCATAATAAAGAGCTTCTAATATTTGAGGTACATAATGAGTAGGTGTGACAAGATTAATATTGTGACAACCCATATTCTGTAGTTCAATCATTATATTTGCTAAGGTTTCTGTATCAATAATTTCTCCAATCCCTAAATGACTAATAGTATAATTTTGACAAAAAATACAACCCAGGTTACAATAAGTAAAGAATATAGTACCAGATCCACTTTTCCCAACTAGAACCTTTTCTTCACCAAAATGAGGGAAATAACTTGATATAGTTATTTCTGATGAAGCCTTACAATACCCTTTTTCTCTTTTTTTTCTATTTACTTTACAATTTCTTGGACACAGGTTGCATGATTCCAGTTTTTTACTTAAGATATTAATTTTTCTTTCCAAATCACCTTTCTTATAACTCTCAATGTAAATAGGTCTCATAAGGACCTTAAAAATTCCCTTATCTTAAACTTTACATTTAAATTATGGGCCACTTCCTCACATTTTTTTATATCTATAGAAGGTATATTGACAACACTTACCCACACATCTTTAATATAAATAGAAGAGAATTTGATAAATTCAATTAAATGTTTATATGCATCTTTAAATACTGGTCGTGATATTAAGTTATATTTATATTCATTTTCTGCATTTAGACTAATAGAAATACTATCTACAAAAGGTGCAATTTCTGGCAAAATGTTTCTTCCATGAAAGATATTAGCATGTCCATTAGTATCTATTCTTATGTTTTTGTTGGGATAGTATTCTTTAACATATCTTGAAACTTTCTTTACTATTTCTACTCTTAATAAGGGTTCTCCATATCCGCAAAATACTATTTCTTTATAGTCGTTCAAATTTAATTCTTTTAATTCAATAATAATATCTTTAAAGGTAGGTTCTTTTTCTAACCATAATATTTTATCACCGATTCTATCTGAATAATTGCGTATACAAAATGTACATCTATTAGTACATTTATTGGTTATATTAAGATACAAATTTTCACCTAATACATATACTACGTTCATATATTTATATTTTTGAATATTCTTTTTAAATTTTTCTTGATAATATCAGAGAGAGTGATTAGATCTATTTTTTTTATTTCGGATATTTTTTGGGCTATCTCAGGTAAATAGGCAGGTTCATTAATCTTTCCTCTTATAGATTGAGGAGGAAGATAAGGTGCATCAGTCTCAATAGCTATTAAATCTAGTGGTAATTTTTTTAAAACTTCTCTTAAATTATTTGCATTTGGATAAGTTATAGGTCCAGAAAAACTGAACAAAAAATTCCAATCTGCTATAATTTTTGCTATTTCATAACTTCCACTAAAGCTATGCATTATACCTCCTACATCCCATACTCTTTCGGCTTTCATAATATTTATAAGATCTTTCCAGGCCTCTCTACTATGAATGACAATAGGAAGTTTATTTTCTTTGGCATATTGAATAAATTGTATAAATACTTGTTTCTGAGAATCTTTTGAAGAGTATAGTTTATAATAATCAAGCCCTATTTCTCCAATAGCTATTACCTTTGACTTAAGAAGTTTATCCCACTCTTTTTTATTGAATTCAAATTTGTCGGATTCATGCGGATGTAAGCCTATGATTGCATAAATATCATCATCCACACTTAGTTCCACTGCAATTCGGCTTGACTCTATGTCATATCCTACTACAAAAAATTTATTAACCTCTTTTTCTTTAGCTCTATTTACGATCTCTTCCCAAGAAGCATAAAGTCGCTTATCATTTAGATGAACATGTGTATCAATCCACATACTTTAAAATAATAGCCCAGGGCTATGCCTCCACCGTCGATTTGATCCTCCGGGAGAAGAGAGATAGGAAAGCTCCAATTAGGTTCACTGCGGCACCTAAGAAGTACCTCTTACCGTTGCTTCCTTTCGGACCTGGCGGGGTTTGAGGACCTCTTAGTGCACAGCTCCTAATCTTCATCGCTTCCATCTCTCCCTTCTTACCCACAAGATCAAACCTCAGGTGGCCTTTCGGCCCTGCTATAGCGGATTGCAGGTTCAGGGCACCGCTAGCTCCCCGCCTAAGCATAGCCCTGGGCATTTTTATTCTTGAATTCTTAATAATATGAATAAAGTACTAAAAATAACCCAAACAAATGAAAGTATTAATAAGAAAACTAATATTTTACCTATCCATGCTCCTATGCTTTTTTCATTTCTAAAAAACAAAGAAAAATTTAGCTCTTTTACAACTGCAAAAGCAGCCAATATACCAACAAAAAAACTAATTATAATACTCGTTAGACTCATTAATTCTCTTATATTTTTCATATCTTCATATCTTTAATATTAATTATTTATACTAAATGGCGGAGAGGGTGGGATTCGAACCCACGAGGCCACTTTCGTGGCCTACTCGCTCTCCAGGCGAGCGCCTTCGTCCACTCAGCCACCTCTCCGCTCTGATTATATTTTATCATAAAAATACGTTAAGGTGAACTCCTTAAATTAGTAAAAAACTTCTTTAGAATTTCCTCGCTTTCTTCTTTCATTATTCCAGTTATAATTTCCAATTTCTGCCATTTTTTATAATTTTCAATATTACATATAAACCTTGAAAATCCTTCTTCATGATTACTCGCCCCATATATTAATTTATCAAATCTTGCTTGTAGTATAGCTCCGAAACACATTATACAAGGTTCAAGCGTTACATATATAGTACAGCCATAAAATCTCCAATCACCAAGCTTTTTATATGCTTTCCTTATAGCTATAATCTCTGCATGGCAAAGAATATCTTTTTTTGATTCACGAAGATTGTGTCCTCGAGAAATTATTTCCCCATCTTTTACAACAACAGCACCTACAGGTACTTCATTCTTTTCTAAAGCCTTTTTTGCTTCTCTTAATGCTTCTGACATAAAAAAGTTTATATCTTTACTGAGTCCATGACCCATTTTATATACTCGGGAAGTCCATAATTTATTGGGATACCTATAATTTCAGGAAGTTCATATGGGTGTAACTCTTTCACTTTTTTTACTAAATCTGGAAATTTACTTTTATCTGTTTTTAATAAAACTATCACTTCATCTGCAATTTGTTTTTCATTATTCCAATAAAAGTAAGACTTAACATTAGGAATAATATTACCACAAGCAATTAGATGATCATCCAAAAGAGCGTTGACTATCTTTTCTGCTGTCTCTTCCTTATCCACCGTTATAATACATAATATCATTTTTCTCTTCACCTCACTTTAAATTAATAATCTTCTTCCCAATTCTATATAATGAATCATTTGGATTACAATCTAATATAAAATTAGCAACCTTCTTAAGTTTCTCTGATGAGTTTATCAATGTAAAGCTCAATCCAGCTAATTTTAACATATCCTCATCATTATCAAAATCCCCAATGGCAATAACTTCTTTAGGAGATATATTTAACATATTTATAAGCATCTTGAGGGCATTACCCTTTGATATACCATATGGTAATATTTCTAAATAATACGGAGCAGAGAATACAGCATTAATTTTATTATTATAATTTCTATCTATATGAGTTTTAATAATCTTTAAATCTTCTTCTTTTCCTTCCAAGAATATCTTAATTATTTTTTCGTTTTCTCTTTCAAGTAGCAATAAAGCCTCTTCATCTTCAAAAAGCATATCTTCATAATATACCCCTACTTTTATTTTTTCATAATATATCTTTATAAACTGAAGCGAATCTTTAACTTCTCTATTGGATAAATATTTGATAAATAAAAATCTACTCTCCACAGGGTGATATATTCCAGCCCCATTGTATAATATTACTGGTATATTAATATTTAATATTCTTATCTTCGATTCTATAGATGACCATCTTCTACCCGTTGCTATGGTAAAATCTATTCCTTTTTCTCTGAGCTTTCTTATAGCAATAATGTTTTGAGATGATAAGGTTTCTGTATAATCAACTATACTTCCATCAAAATCAGCCACAAGTAGCTTATACATTTAAAATCACTTCTCTTACTTGATTTATTAGCAAAGGCTTATAGGAAAAAATTTCTAAGAATTCCTCTCCTCTAATAATTGAATCTTCTATCTTTTTGGTCTTCAATTCTATATTATATCTATTGTCCCTTTTTTCTATTTTTATATCGTAAATATACCTTTTCAAATCTATTTCCTTTATCTTTTCCCCTCTTCTTACTAATATATAAACCTTATCATTATTCTTAAATCTTTCAATATCTTCTAAAAATGAACTTTCATTAGCCACAAAAACTTCTAACTCATAATTTATGCCGTAAGTATCTTTGATAAGAGATGATTTAGGTGATTCTAACACCTCAAAAAATTGAAGGTCTTCAGGTAATTCTTTGTTCCATTTATTAAGAACTTCTTCCTTTTCAATATAATACTTTAACGTTATATCTAACCATTCTTTTTTGCTCTCAATTCCAACTGGACAAGGTAATCCCAAGGATATTAGAGGCCTTGGATTATACCCCTGAGAATAAGCTACAGGTAATCCAGACCTCCTTACAGCCCTATTCATAAAATTTAACATATCTATTGAACTTATATATTTAAGCAACCTTTTTTTGTAAAATGCAAGTCTATAGACTATTTTATCCATAATGAGATACTCCACAAAAATCACAAAATAATCCCCATTCACAAGGAGGTGTCTCTTCACATTTATAAGCTTTTTCTCTTTCTTTTATAAGATAATTTTTTCTAACCCCACAAGATATATGATCCCAGGGTAAAGGATCATCTATATTTTTCTTTTCTGTATACCATTTAGGATTTATATTTAGATTATTAAAGATCTTTTCCCAAATATCTATTCTTAAAAACTCTGTCCAACTTTCAAATCTGCTTCCCATTTGCCAAGCTAAATTAAGAATGTTCGAAAGTCTTCTGTCACCTCTTGAAAAAATTGCCTCCAAATAACTCATACTATAGTCATGGAAATCTATAGAAATATTTTTTCTTTTAAGAGCTTTTCTTAAAATATTTTTTCTTCTCTCAATTATTTCTCTATCCTCAAATTTTTCCCATTGAAATGAGGTATGAGGTTTTGGAACAAATATGGAGAAACTCAAATGTATTTTAGATCTTCTATTTAACCTTATTATTTTTTCAACTAGATTGACAGTCTCATAAATGTCCTCATCTGTTTCTGTAGGTAGTCCTAGCATGAAGTATAACTTAATATTATTCCAACCTTTACTAAAAGCCACATCGAGAGTCTTAAAAAACTCTTCTTCTTTAAGGTTTTTATTTATAACTTTTCTCAACCTTTCAGTTCCTGCTTCTATCGCGAAAGTAAGACTTGATTTTTTATTTTTTTCTACTTTCTCTGCAAGCTCTAAGGAGAATTTATCAGCTCTAAGAGATGGTAAAGTAAAGTTTACATGTTTTCCTTCAAAATCCTCGTTCAATAAATCTAATAGTTTTTCTATATTGGGATAGTCATTAGTACTTAAAGATAATAAACTAATTTCTTCATAACCTGTGTTCTCAAATATTTCCTTAGCATATTTTCTTATAGTATCTATACTTCTGTATCTTTTAGGTCTATATATATAACCTGCAAAACAAAATCTGCAACTTCTTTGACATCCTCGCATAATTTCTATTGATCCACGATCATGAGCAACCTGCTGGATGGGCACAATAGGACGAGTTGGAAAAGGAGCTTTTTCTAAATCATAGACAATTCTCCTTGATATTTTTGGAGGAACCCAAGGATATAAAGGAATTATTTCTTTAAATTTATCCTTCTCATAAATTGGCTTGTATAATGAAGGGATATATACTCCTTCTATTTTTACAAGTTCTTTAAACAGTTGAGTTTTATTTTCTTTTGTCTCCTTCCATTCCAAATATACATTAATAATTTCGTTAATAGCTTCCTCTGCTTCACCAATAAAAATTACATCAATAAAATCAGCAATAGGTTCTGAATTTAATACTGTAGGACCACCTGCTATTATTAAAGGATAAGATTCATCTCTATCCCTTGAGAAAATAGGAATATGTGATAAATTTAATATGGTAAGAATTCCAGAGTAAGTAAGCTCGTAGGATAAACTAAAAGCCAACCAGTCAAAACTCTTAATAGGCTTTTTCGTTTCTAATGAAAAAAGAGGGATTTTTCTATCCCTTAGCAAATTTTCTAAATCTATATAAGGGGCAAAAACTCTTTCACATAGTGTATCCTCTCTATTATTTAGTAAAAAGTAAATTATCTGAAAACCTAAATGAGACATTCCAATTTCATATAAATCTGGAAATGCTAATGCAACTTTCAATTTAACTTTATTCCAGTCCTTAATAATAATATTGTGCTCATTGCCTATATATCTTGAGGGTTTTTCTACTTTATCCAAGATTAATTCTAAATCTCTCATAAAATATTTATTTCACTCCTCAATGCAATGTTAAACATTAATCCCAACATAGCATAACTTACGATTAATGAGGTTCTTGCAAAACTTACAAAGGGCAGAGGAATACCAACAACTGGTGCCATTCCCATAACCATACTTAGGTTTATAAAGGTCTGGAATAAAAGGGTAAAAAGTATTCCTCCAACTACTAACTTACCAAAATTATCTTTTAGCCTTTTCAAAATTTCCCATATATTTCTAAATAATAAATAATAGAGTAAAACTAGCAAAACACTACCTATAAACCCAAATTCTTCAGCAAGAGAAGAAAATATAAAATCAGTATGTTGTTCTGGAATAAGACTTAAATGGGTCTGGGGTCCTTGTAACCATCCTTTTCCCAAAATTCTTCCAGAACCTATAGCTATCATAGATTGAATTACTTGATATCCACTACCGAGAGGATCTCTCATAGGATCAAAAAATGTCAATATTCTCTGTTGTTGATAAGGCTTAAGAGAAAGCCAAAGAAAAGGAAGAATAGTAAGTATTAGAAAAAAGGTTCTTATAATATATTTTTTGGGAATACCATAAAGATATAAAACAAAAATTCCAGAAGTAAAAATAACTATTGCTGTTCCAAGATCCGGTTGTATAACCACTAACATAGTAGGAACTAAGATGAGTGATAAAATTAAAGTATAGTCTTTAAAAGAAAAACTTTTTTTATGTTTTGATAATTCAATAAGAAAGCCCGATATTGATATGGTTATAAAGAGTTTTGATAATTCAGAGGGCTGAAAAGAAAAACCAAGAATAGAAAACCATCTTTGAGCTCCTAAACTTCTTCTTCCAAAGAATAAAACAAATATCAGTAAAATTAAATTTAATAGATATACTAAACTCCAAGCCCTTTCCCAAACTCTAAAGGGAATGGACATAAATAGAAAGAAAAATATAATCCCTATTAAAAAAGCTACTAATTGTCTATTTACAAAAAGAAAGGGTGAAAGTTCCTGATAAGTTAGTCTACTTACAGTAGTATCATAAATAAGAAAAAGTCCTATAAACGTAAGTAATATAGATAATATAAAAATACGTACTAAATATTTTCGTACCATGTTTTATTCATCCATTTTCCAAAGAGCCAATCCTGATGCTGGTTTTGGATAAAAATATGTAGACTTTTGAGGAAGTCTTTCTCTGTTTATAGCCAAAGCATAGACGATTTCAATAGGTATGGAGGGTAATATGAAAGCATATTCAAATTCGTTAGAATTTATATTTTTTCTTAACTCTTTAAGATCATGGGAAAATCTTATTAATCCTTTTTCTTGTAAATCACTTTCAGTAGTATTTAATATACCTTCCCAAACACCTTTTTGAAGTAGAGTTGTAGGTAAGATCCACCATAAATCTGAAACGTCATTATTCCTACTATTTATATATGAGGTATTAGGAATTAATTTCAATATTCTATTATCTTTAAGAAGGTATATAAAAGGTTTGTTTGGATTAAATACAAGATCTAAATCATCCATATTCTCCCCTAAATATACATCAAAGTTCTTTCTGAGATCCTCAATATTTAATTGAACTTCTTTACTAACTATTCTATGGGTTGGTAAAAGCTTAACTCCTGGATCATATAAGTCAGTAATAAGCATAAGTATATATTTGGCTTTTTCATCTTTAGTCTCACTATAATAAAGCCATGAGGCTTCATATCTATGGTGACCATCTGCAATTAAAATCTTTTTTTCAATCAAATATTGTTCAATGAGATTTATAAGTGATTCATCGTTTATTTTCCATAGATAATGATCTCTATAATCCCAGCTAGTTACTTTAATGAGAGGTTTCTCCTTTTCAATCTTCTTCCACAATGATGAAAGTTTTCCTTCTTTGTCTTCATAAATGCCCCAAATAGGTTCAAGATTAGCCCTTAATTCTTTGAGAAGCTCTAATCTATCTTTCTTTGGACCAGAAAAAGTACGTTCATGAGGTAAAATGTTTTCGCCTAAGGGTTGTAATTCTAATATTCCTAAAAGTCCATACATCTTATCTATTTTGTCTCCCCATTGATATTCTTGTTTATATAAAAAATATCCATTTTCCTCAAAGACAAGAATACCTTGATTTATCCACTCTTTAAAAACTTTAGAAATTTCTATATAATTGGTTGGATATTTATCTCCTAATGTAAGATGAGTTATATTGTAAGGATGCATAGATAGAAAATAAACCCTTTCTTCTTTTTGTATCACATCATAAGGTGGAGCAATAAGTTTTTCTAAGGGAAGATTTAAATTATATCTTAGAGCTCTAAATGGTAAAAACTTAATCATACATTATTACCTTCCTTTCTTTTAGGAATTATAATTTCAAATTTTGTCCCTTCTCCAAGTTTACTTTCTACTTTTATACTCCACCCGTGTCTTTCAACCAACTTTTTGACAATAGAAAGCCCTAACCCTGAACTAAATCCATCCTCATTAGTGCGAGATTTACTTACTCTATAAAATCTGTCAAATATTCTATCTATATCCTTTTCAGGAATTCCAATACCTGTATCTTGTACCCATAAGTGTAAGTATTCATTTTTATCATTTACTCCTACCTCAATTTTCCCTCCAGAAGGGGTATACTTAACAGCATTTTCAATCAAATTAAATAAAATAGTGTCTAAATACTGTGGATCTGCAAATATTACAATGTTCTCTGGTAAATTTATATTTACTTTTAAGTTCTTCTTAGAAATATGAGGACTAAGTCTATCTAAGACATTAATTACACTTTCATAGAGAGATACATCTTTAGGTTGAAGTTCCATAACACCAGCCTCTAATCTTGATAAATTAAGAAGATTACTTATTAGTTTTGACATTCTCTCTATTTCTCTTCTTAAATAAGGGAAAAATTCACTATATATTTCTTCAAGAGTAATCTTTTTTTCAGAGAAAAGATCTATTAATATCTGTATAGAAGTAAGCGGTGTCCTTAATTCATGAGATGCATTTCCTAAGAATTCCTTGAAGTTTTCCTCCATTTTTTGTATAGGAGTATAATCATTTATTATTAACATCACTTCATTATTTTCCTTTAAATAATAGGCTTCGATTTCTAAAAATTTTCTTTCATTTCCCCAAAAATTGAGGGATATTTTATTATATTTTTGATTTTCTAATGTTTTTCTAAATACATCATCTATTTCATAATCCGGTATTAATTCTATTAACTTTTTCCTTCTCGCTTTTTTCGGTATATCAAAAATTTCAGAAGCCTTCTTATTCACACATAGTACAGTACCATCCTTGTTAATGATAATTACCCCTATAGGAATATATTCTAAAAGAAAATTCCATCTTTCTTTTAACTTATTTATTTTCGCTCGCCTCCTGGAATTTGTAACCTAAATTTCTAACTGTCACAATATATTTAGGGTGACTAGGATCATCCTCTACTTTTTCTCTTAACCATCTTATATATACATCTACCGCTCGAGGTTCTCCCCAAAAGTTCTCTCCCCATATATGTTTTATAATCATATCCCTCGTCCACACTCTTCCAGGTGAAGATATTAATAGTTTTAATATTTCAAACTCTCTATATGAAAGATTAACTTCTTTTCCTTTCACTTTTACAGTTCTTTTGACTAAATCCATTTCAAAAGGTGGGGCAACGATTTTTTGACTTTTTAAAAGATCTGATTGATACCTTCTTAAAACAGCTTCTATCCTTGCAAGTAGTTCTTTTGCGCTAAAAGGCTTTGTAATATAATCATCTGCTCCTATTTTTAAACCAAGAACTTTATCTACTTCCTCATCTTTGGCTGTTAACATTATAATTGGTACATTACTTACTTTTCTTATCTCTTTACATACTTCCCATCCATCCTTTTCAGGTAACATTATATCAAGAAGCACTAAATCAGGATTGAAGAGCTTGAATTTGTTTAATGCTTCTACGCCATCATAAGCTGCTTCCACTTCATATCCCTCTTTTTTCAATAAAAGCGATAGAGAGCTTACTATACCCTTATCATCTTCCACTAGTAATATCTTTTTCATCCTCTCACCTCAAATTCTTTAGAGAATATTATTCTTCCTAACCTAAGAAGGTTAGATCCCTCTTCAATGGCTATTTCAAAATCTTCCGACATTCCCATTGATAGATACCTTAAGTTTAGGTTTTCCTTAACTTTTAAAACCTCCCAGATATTATAAAGACTTCTAAAAACCCTCCTTATTTCATCCTTATCTGTAGTCAAAGGACCTATTGTCATAAGACCTTCTATTTTTAGGTATTCGTAACTCAATAATTCATTTAATGATTTCCAAAATTCATCCTCTTTAAATCCATATTTCGTCTTTTCTCCAGATAAGTTTAACTGAATTAATACCTTTACTACTTTGTTCTCACGTTGGGCTTCTTTATTTAAAGCTTTAGCAAGATCCAATCTATCTAAGGAATGAATCAAGTCAAATAATTTTAATGCTTTCTTTACCTTATTTGTTTGTAGATGACCCACTAAGTGCCATTCACATTCTAAATCTCCTGCTAATTCGTTTATTTTCTTTTCTGCTTCTTGCACTCTGTTTTCTCCAATTTTTCTAACTCCGACCTCATAAGCCTTTCTTATATAAGTTGATGGAAAACCCTTAGAAACTGCAACTACTTTAATTTCATCAGGATTTCTTCCCACTCTAAGAGCAGCTTTCTCTATCTTTTCTTTTACTTTTTCCCAATTTTCTTTAATAAAATTTAATTCGTTATCCATAAGAGATTAATATATCTTTAGAATTTTTCCCTTAATAATCCTTTCTTTTAATATTATATTGTTAAATTCTAAAGGTAAAGTAGTTAATTTGTAAAAATTTTTTAAAAATTCAACTTTTAAGACTTTTGTTCTAATTAGATTTTTGGAAGGAAAATTTGTATCGATTATTACATATCTACCAGATTCTACCAAGCTTTTAGAAAAAAGTATTAAAGATTTAGGTGGTAACTCCCTTATCACACATAAAGGATCCCCCTTTTTTACTCTTTTTCCAGAAAAAGAAGTATATTTTACATTATTGAGTTGTGAAAGTGATACCTCATTAAGATTTTTGTCTATTAAATTATCAATAAAAAAAGAAATATATCCAGATTTAATTGCAAAAATATAATTTTCTCCCTGAATCCTCTTTATCTCCTTCCGAATATTTTCTTCTAAAACCTTTATACTGTTAAAAATTTTTAATCTTTCTTCAGATACACTTTTAAGATATAAAAGATCTTTATCTATTTCTTTGAAATCATTATTAAAAACTTTAATCCTGATTTCATCAATTTTCAAATTAATTTTATCGCCCAGTTTATTTATTTCTTCAAGTAGATCTATGTATCTTTTATCGTATAAAATATTCTGTTCTTTCCTTTTATTAACCGTATCCATATAACCAATTATTTGTCCTACTCTAACTTTCTCCATATCCTCTATACTTGTTCTAAAGATTCCATCAACTGGAGCTCTTATAAGACTTTCATCAAATTCAAAATATCCAATTATAGGAGGGATTCTATTAGACAGTAAAACATAAATGAGAAAAACTATGAAAATTATAAAAATAATAAAAAATAATAAAACTCTTCTAAAAAGTCTTTTTCTATTCTTTCTTAATCTATAAAAACCTTCTTTATAAAAAGGATTCATTTTAAAAATATATAGGCAATATTTCTTTCGGATGTTTTATTTCTCCTATAGGAGTAATAAGCATTGTTGCAATAGGTACATATATCAGATATATCAACATTTTCTTTTGGTATTTTCTCTTCTTCGAGTTGTTGCAAAAGAAGGGCTATAAGATCATATTTTACCTTTTCTTTTTCATATATAAGGTATTTTCTATATTCCTTAGGCAACTGAGAAATAAAATCTTCCTTAACCTCAAAACAGCAAGAATGAATGCTTGGACCAACACCTATAAATATATCCTCAGAAGAGATATTATATCTATTCTTTAATTCGTATATTAATTTTTGGGGAAGTTTTTTAATTGTTCCTCTCCATCCAGAATGTGCCAAACCAATCAATCTAATTTTAGGTATATAGACAAAAATTGGAATGCAATCTGCAAAAAACATAATAAGGGGATGTCTTCTTTCTTGGGTTAGTATAATATCAGTTTTATTTGCAATTTTTGGAAAAAAAGATACATTGCTAATTTTTGATACATATATATTATCTCCATGTACTTGTTCTGCTACAACCCATCTATTTGGAAATATCTTAATCAAAGAAAGAAACCTTATATATGAAGGGATATGCTTAAGGGAGAAATAAAAAGGAAAAGAATATGGATCTGATACGAATCCATGGGATATTTCGTGAAATTTATTCAAAAGTTTGGATTGCCAAATCATATACACACCCCACAAGTCTTACAATAATTGTTACATGGCAAAGTAATAACTCCTTGATATGCCTTCTCCCTTTCTCTCCACAAATATTCTCTTTTAACTCCTGTATCTATAAAACTCCAAGGAAAAATTTCATCCTTTTCTTTTTCTTCTAAGTAATACTCTTTTAATAGATTATCTTTTACAAGTTTCTTTAAAATTCTTAAACTATGAGGATCTTTTATATATTCTTTAAAAAATTCTTTCAATCTTCTATCTCCTCTACTTAAAACTCCTTGCCAAAAAACCCAAATGATATTTTCATCTTCCATTTTTGCATTATCCATTTTCCTAAGATTTTTTAATAGATAAGATCTAACTCTTTCAATATATTCAAGATCTGCCATTTTTTCCCATTGGAAAGGTGTATGGGGTTTAGGAATAAAGGTAGAAACACTTACACTTATCTCCATTTTTTTAACAATTCTTCTGATATTCATTATTAAATCCAAAATCCCTTCAATATCTTCCCAAGTTTCAGTAGGTAATCCAATCATAAAATATAATTTTAAAGTTTTTATCCCATAATCCTTAATTTTCCCACTAAAATTTAGGATATCATCATTAGTAAACTTTTTATTCAATACTTTTCTAAGCCTATCAGTACCTGCCTCTGGAGCTATAGTAATAGTTTTTTGATTAGTACTTTTTATAAGATCTAATATGTCTTCTGTAATATCTTCTAGTCTAAGAGATGAGAAAGATATAAGTATTTCACCTCTCACCACATAATCCTTAACATTTATCAGGCTTAAAGAGGGATCTATGGCAGGAACAATAAATCCTAATTTAGGTATATCCTCTTTATAAAACCAATTAACCTTTTCATATATTCTCTCTAGGGAAGAAACCCTATAGGGTCTATAGAAATAACCAGCCAAACAAAATCTACATTGATATTTACACCCTCTAACCAATTCACATAATGCCATATCAGAAAATACACCTTTGTTAGATGTTATAGGTGAAACCATGGGGTTATTGGAAAAATTTGAATAAATTCTTCTTCTTACTGGTAATTTTTGATCTCCCCATATTTTCTCTATTTTTTTACCGTTATATGTGAATTTGATAAATTTAGGTATATAAAAACCCTCATAATCTTTTACAGTATTTAAAAACCTTTCTTTTGTCCAACCGTTTTTTTTCTTTAATATTAAAGCTTCTGATAATTCTGAAACCATGTCTTCTCCTTCACCTATTAGTATTAGATCGAAAATCTCAGATATTGCCTCTGGATTGGAACTTAAAGCAATTCCCCCTCCAATTATTAGAGGATAACTGTCATCCCTTTCGTAACTATAAAGGGGGATTTTTTCCAAGTTTAAAATATAAATTATATTAAAAAAATCCAGTTCAAAACTAACAGAAAAAAGCAAAACATCGAAGTCTCTTAATTCTCTAAATCCTTCAATTGAATAAACTCTAAAATCTTTTCTCTTTTTCCAATCTATAGGAATATACGCTCTTTCACATAAAATTCCTTGTTGCTCATTAAAAATATGATATAAACCTATATATCCTAAATTATTTATGGATACATTATATGTGCTAGGGTATATAAATAATAATTTTACATCTCCACCCTTTTTACTTAACTTAAATCCTTTCTCACTGTTTAATACATCTAATATTTCTTTCTTTAGTTTCCAGTTCAAGAATATCTCTTTCTCCGTAAGATAGCAGGAATATCTAAATCATCTTCTGATATGTTAGTATAATCCTTCTTACTAGAACTTTCTTCTATTTCCTCACCTTGATGATCAAAACCTGTGGCTATCAATGTAACTTTTATACTATCCTTCATATTCTCATCAATTACAGCACCAAACTTAATATTAGCTTCTGGATCAACCTTAGGAGTAATAACTTCTGCAATTTCTTCTACTTCATGTAAGGATAAATCTAAGCCCCCTGTTACATTAAATATAACTCCTTTAGCTCCATTAATAGAGAAGTCTAAAAGAGGACTCTGTAAGGCATTCTGAGCTGCTTCTTTTGCTCTATTTTCACCTTTTCCTACTCCTATACCCATGTAAGCTGTACCAGCCTTTGACATTATAGATTGTATATCAGCAAAATCTAAGTTTATCAATCCAGGAACAGTAATCAATTCTGTAATTCCTTGAACAGCTTGTTTTAAAACCTCATCGGCTTTCTTAAAAGCCTCAACTAAAGGCAATCTACTATCACCAAGTTTTAAAAGTTTATCATTAGGTATTATTAAAAGAGTATCAACTTTATCCTTAAGTTTCTCTATTCCCTCCATAGCATTAACTCTTCTTTTTCTTCCTTCAAAAGTAAAAGGTAATGTGACCACAGCTACCACAAGTTTTGCAATTTCTTTTGCTATTTCAGCTATAACTGGAGAAGCTCCTGTTCCAGTACCTCCTCCCATTCCTGCAGTTATAAAGATCATATCTGCATCATCTAAGATATCTTTCAAAATCTCTTTACTTTCTATAGCTGCTTTTTCCCCAATCTTAGGATCTCCACCAGCACCAAGACCTTGAGTCACTTGCTCCCCTATTTGGATTTTATGAGGAGCTTTATTAAGATCAAGTACTTGAATATCGGTATTAACTGCAATAAACTCAACGCCATGAATTCCAGCTTCAATCATCCTATTAATGGCATTACCACCACCACCCCCAACACCAATAACCTTAATTTTTGCCCTTATCTCTCCATTATCTAAGCTGTCTGTAAATCTTGATAAAGTCAATTTCTAACACCACCTTCCCCTAATTCTTTACTCTTTAAAAGGTCTAAATATATTGTTAAATGTTTCTTTTAAATAGTCAAGAAGTTTTTTGTTTTTGTCTTCAAAAGAAATAGTCTTCAAAAAACTCTCTAAAGCCCCTACTGCAGAAGAGTAAAATACAGCATCTTTTTCTCCCAGAAAACTTCTCATTTGAGAAGGGGCACTTATTCTGACCGGTACTTTTAAATAATTACTTGCAAATTCATCTATACCATCTAAGAGAGCAGTACCACCTGTAAGCACGATACCTCCTGGAATAATTTCTAAGGGAGAATTTAGTTCTTCTAGTTTTTTTTGTATAAATTCTAAAATCTCTTCTACGCGAGGTTGTATGATCTCTCTAACTTGAGACTTTGATACTCTAATTTTTCTTTCTTGTAATGATGTAACTTCTAACGTTTCTTCTTCTTCATCTTTTAAAGTTCCTAATATTTTTTTAACCTTTTCTGCTTCTTCGGTAGAAATTCTTAGCGTAATAGCCAAATCTCTTGTTATTCTTTCCCCACCTAATTTTAATATACCAATACTATGAAGACAACCTTCTCTATAAATAGCAAGATTAGTTAAATCTCCTCCAATATCTACCATTACTACTCCTAATTTTTTTTCTTCTTGAGTAAGAACTGCTTCTGCTGCTGCTATCTCTTGAGGAACAAATCCTTCAATATTCACTTCTGCTTTTTCCAAAGTATTGATAATATTTCTAAGTTGAATTTTATCATGAGTTACTAATAACAAATCAGATTCTAAGCGAGTACCCATCATGCCTACTGGATTTACAATTCCATCTTGGCCATCTAATCTAAATCCCCTAACTACATGATATATAATTTCCCTATCCGGAGGAATAGAGGTTGCTTTTGCTGCATCAATCGCCCTTTCAACATCCTTTTCCGTAACTTCTTGTTCTCTGCTTTTTACTATAATCATGCCTCTGCTTGGAATAGCTGTTACTTTTTCTCCACTAATTGCTGCATATAATCTTGATATGTTCTTTATTCCTGCAATTCTTATAGCCTTATTTAATGCATCTTTTATACTATTACTTGCCTCTTGAATATCAACTATAACTCCATATTTTATTCCCTTAGAAGGTGAAATAGCAAAACCGATTATTTCAATGTTTTTTTCTAAAACATTTCCTACCACAACCGCTATTTTTGTAGAACCTAAATCTATAGCCCCAACAGTATCGGCCATCTATATTCCTCCAATAAAAGGAATCCTAAACCTGAAATCTAAACTTTTGTTTTCTATACCCATCTTCTTGACAATTTCTTTAAATGTTTCAATTTTCTCTTTAAAGTTATCATTAGAAAATTTTAATAAAAAATTATTTCCATAAATCTCAAAATAATTTTTATAAAAAACTATTTTTTTTATATTTAGATCTTTAAAGGCTTCTAATATTGTTCTAATAAGTTGAATATTCTTTGTACCTTCTATCTTTATTGTACCATCAAAAGATTTAAATTTCTTCATCTCTTTAAGTTTTTGATTATAAAAAAATTTTATACTGTCATAGTCTACCTCAAGAAGAGTCACCTCAGGTTCCCAATTAATCTTTACACCCCAAGGAAGGTAATTTATATCTCTTATTATTATTTCATGCTTTTTCTCAATTAGGTCGATTTTTCTATTTAAAAAAAGAATATTATTAAATTTAAAAATTTGACAAATATCCTCTTTAATTTTCGTATCACCATCATTTGTTATTACGTATAAGATCCACGTAGACGAAAAGATTATTATTAAAATTAAGACAAGAAATTTTCTCATAATTTTACCAAATCCTAATCTCAGGTTCTAACTCTATACCATACTCCTTCTTCACTTCTTCCTTAATTAAACTTATCAAAGAAATAACATCCTTATATTTAGCGTGGCCTAAATTAATAATCACATTAGCGTGTTCATAAGATACCATAGCATCTCCAATTCTTTTTCCTTTTAAACCAAGTCTTTCTATAAAAACTCCTGCTGGCCCTTGAGGAGGATTTTTAAAAACGCTTCCTGCAGAGGGATATTTAGGTAACCTTTTACTTCTTTCTTTTAAGTATTTTTTAGCTTGTTCTATAGAAATATCTTTATCTTTTTTTTCAAATCTTACCAATACAGATTTAACAATATACTCTTTTGGAATATTAGAATTCCTATAAGAGAAATGTAAATCCTTTTTATCTATATATTTTACACTTAAAGAATTATCTATAACATATAATCCTTCTATATAATCTCCAATAGCCTTTCTCCACGCTCCTGCATTTCCTGTTACAGCCCCACCAATGGTTCCTGGAATTCCCATTAAAAATTCTAATCCACCTAATTCGTTTTGCCATCCAAAATACAACAATTCTGAAATCAAACATCCACTCTCAGCCTCAACTATTAAAGAATCTATTCTTTTAACATTACCAAGGTTTTTACATATTTTTATCACTGCTCCTTTTATACCCTCATCAGAAATCAGCACATTAGTTCCTGCTCCTAAAATCTTTGTAGGAATTTCTTTTTCTTTAAGCTCAGACAATATATAAATAAGTTCATCCCATGAATAAGGAATAATAAATAAATCTGCTTTTCCACCTATTTTAAAAGATGTATAAGGAGCCAGATCATGTTGTGAAAGTATTCTACTCTTAAGTTTCTCATTATTGATGATATTCAACCTTACTTTCACTCCTCAATTTAGCAAGTAGTACTTCTCCTACTTTCCAAACGTTTCCTGCTCCTATTGTCAATAATATATCTCCATCTCTTAATATGTCTAATGCTGTAGAAGCTGCATCGGTTAAATTTTCTACATAGTATATATTAAAATCTGGCCTTTTTCCCTTAATTTCTTCATATATTTTTTTAGCCGAAACTCCTAATATAGGTTTTTCACCAGCAGAATAAATCTCTGTCAAGATGACTACATCAGCTAAGGTTAATGCTTCTGCTATGTCTCTATAAAGATAGAAAGTACGTGTATATCTATGAGGTTGAAAAACTACTACTATTCTTCTGTTATAAAGCTTAAGAGTTAATAAAGTTGCTTTTATCTCTGTGGGATGATGTCCATAGTCATCAAAAATTAAAACATTATTTTCTAATATACCTTTTAGTTGTATTCTTCTTTGCACACCATTAAATTTTTCTAATGCTTTGATTGTTAGATCTATATCTAATCCAAGTATTTTAGCTGTAGCTAATGCAGAAAGAGAGTTTAATACATTATGTTTACCTGGTATTTTTAATTTAACCTTACCTATTTCCTCTCCCCTGAAATAAGCCACATATTCAGATCCATATGGTGTAATATTTATAATATTAGCGGTAAAATCTGCGTTATCAAAGCCATAGGTATAAAATTCTTTATTAATATAGGGTATGATAGATTTTATATTATCGCATTCTGAACATAATAGAACCTTTCCATTTTGGGGTATTTTATCTATTACATTAAGAAATGTTTCTTTTATCTTACCTAAGTCTTTATAATAATCTAAATGATCATTATCTATATTAGTGACCACAAGAATAAATGGAAAAAGTTTTAAAATAGAACCATCACTTTCATCTCCTTCTGCCACCAAATAATCTCCATTCCCAAGTTTTGCATTTCCACCTATATCTTCTACTTCCCCACCCACAATAATTGTTGGATCCACCCTATTATTTTCAAGAACAAGCCCTATTAAAGAAGTGGTTGTTGTTTTTCCATGAGTCCCGCTGACAATAATAGACTTTTTTTCTTTAGTTAGTTCTCCTAAAAGTTCACTACGATGTAATATGGGGATATTTTTTTCTTTTGCAGCTAAATACTCCTCGTTTTCGGGAGGAATAGCTGAAGAGACTATAACTACATCCACACCTTTGAGATTTTTCTTATGATGTCCATTATATATTTTTACACCCTTTGCTTTTAATCTTATTGTAGAAATATTTTCTTGTATATCAGATCCTGATACTTCATAACCTTTTTCTGCAAAAATGTATGCAAGAGCACTCATACCTGTACCAGCAATACCAATAAAATGAATCCTCTTATAATTAAACAAATTTAGTTCCTCCCTTCTAATGTCTCTAAAATCAAATTCCAAAAATATTCTCTACCATAAGGATTAGAAATTGAAATACAAGCACTAGAAGCTTCTAATAGCCTATTATCATCCCAATTCATAATATGTTTAAAAAGTAGATCATGATTAAGATCCTTTTCAAAAATTATCTCTCCCCCTCCCCTCTTAACTACAAATTCTGCATTATATATTTGGTGATTATCTTTCGCATATGGATAAGGAATATATATGGCAGGCAAACCTGCTACCAAAAACTGAGAAATGGTTGTAGCACCAGCCCTACTTATAGCAAGATCTGATGCCCTTATTGCAATCTCCATATTTTTTATGAAAGGAACAGGATTATATCCCTTGTTGACCCATTCTTCAAGGGGAATATCTTTTACAAATTCTACATAATTTTTTTCACCTATTTGATGAAGTACCTGCCAACCATTCTCTAAAAGCTGAGGAATAATCTCTTTTACTACCATATTTATCATCCTTGCCCCCTGACTTCCTCCAGTAATCAGAAGAAGTTTTCTATCTGTTTGAAACCCTAATTCTTTTTTACAATTCTCTTTATCTAAAGTCAATAATTCAGTTTTTATAAAATTACCAGTTACAAAAATTTTTGATCTATCTCCCAAATATTTTTTTGTGTCAGAAAAAGTAACTGCTACACCTGTTGAAAAGGGGGTAAACAATTTAGTTACTCTTCCTGGAATAACATTTTGCTCATGAAGCCAAAAAGGATATCTTCTAATAATAGCAGAGATCAAAACTGGAACTGTAATATAGCTTCCAAATACTATTAAAAGATCAGGTTTTATTTCATTTAAAATATGTATACTTTTTTTCACCGAGGATAAAAACTTTATAGATTTTAATTCTGTACTTCTATTAAGTGGAAGACCATAAAATTGATATTTCCCAACTATAAGTCTTTCTTCTAAACTATTTTCTCTTCCTATAAAGATAATTTTCCAATGGGGTGCTTTACTAATAATAAAATCGGCCATATTAATGGCTGGTATCACATGCCCACCTGTTCCTCCAGCAGCAAAAACTAAACTAATCATTTTCTATCACCCATACTTCCAAGTTTCATTAATAATCCTACTTGAGCCCAATTAACTATTAGAGCAGAACCCCCAAAGCTTAAAAAAGGTAATGGTAAACCCATAACAGGTAAAAGACCTATATTCATTAATATATTTAAAGTAATTTCAATACTCCAAAAAACTAATATTCCCATACTTAATAACCCACTAAAAAGATCTTTTTTCGAAATATTTAAAGATAAATAAAATATAGTTAAAACTAACAAAACATAAATAAAAATAATAAAAGTACCAGCTACTAATCCTCCTTCCTCAAAGATTACTGGTAACAAGAAATCATTATATGCTTCTGGAATATAAAATTTCAAGCTACCTCTACCCCAACCCTTTCCAAATAATCCTCCATCTTTTATTGCATTTAAAGCTTGACTTTGCTGATAAGTGGAAAAAAGGGGGAAAATTGATCCACTCATAACTATTCTCTGCTTCCTATAGTCACCAGTTAATATTGAGATACCAATAAAAAGGATCAAGATTAAAGCCAGAAACGTGGTTTGTTTATAATCCATATTAGAAATAAAGAGGATTATAAAGGTTGAAAGAGAAAATAATACTAGCATACTCACATTAGGTTGAAGATATAGAAGAAAAGCTATTAAAAATAAAAAAAACATTATCCATATTAACCTTATGTTTTCTAATTTTTTATCCTTATTTAAAGATAAAAATTGAGCAAGAAAAATAATCCATGTAAACCTCATTATCTCTATTGGTTGAATCTGAATAGGCCCTATTTCAATCCAACGTGCAACATTTCTTGAGACTTTCCCAAAAGGTGGTATAAAAACTAATATTAATCCTAAAAAACCTAATATTAAGAAAGGAAAAGAAAACTTTTTCCAAAAATTTATTGGGATTATAGATACAAAAAATGCAATTCCAATACTTAAAGGTAAATAAATCAATTGGTGTTTAGAAAAATAAGAAGGGTTATTGAGCGAAATACTTGCCCACTTCCAGCTCGCTGTATGAATTACTGGAAGCCCAATAAGGGAAAGTAGCAATGATAAAATAAATATCATTCTATCATATCTTTTCATTTTTTAATCTCTCAACTATCTTATTAAAAGCTTTACCTCGCTCTTTATAATTCTCAAACATATCGAAACTTGCACAAGCAGGAGAAAGTAATACTACATCACCAAAATCTGATAAATAATAAGCCTTTTTAACAGCTTCCTCTAATGTATTTGCTTCCTCATATGATATATTATAAGATTTAGCTAAATCTCTCATTATATTTTTAGTTTCTCCAATAAGAACTACATGCTTTACATTGCCATTTTGTTTTATACTTTCAAAAAGCTCAGTAAAATCAAAATTTTTATTTCTTCCACCCAATATTAATACGATACTTGCATTAATACTTTTTATAGCCAATATAGTTGAAATTGGATTAGTAGCCTTTGAATCATTAATAAATACTCTTCCATTTACGGTATCTACTTTTTCCAAAGCAAAAGGTATTCCCTTAAACCTATTTCCCACATCTTCAATAACTTTTTCATCTATACCAAGAATCAATCCTACTAAAGATGCAGCCATAAAATTCTTTAGTAAAATACTATTCCATAACCCATTAGGAGAGGGATTCATAAAACCATTTTTGTTCTCTGTATGATAAATAAGTTTATTTTTATCGAAATATATGCCGTACTCTTTAATTGGGTTTTCACTAAAGTATAGTTTATTTACGGGGTACTTTTTGGCTACTTCTCTAATAATATCTTGATCATAATTTAAAATAGCGAAATCTTCTTCTTGTTGATTCATAAAAATTCTTTCTTTTGCTTCTATATATTCATTCATACTACCATATCTATCTAAATGATCAGGATAAATATTTGTAAAAACCGATATGTAAGGTCTGAAACTCTCAATATCTTCTAACTGAAAACTGCTTACTTCTAATACAAAATAACCTTTATCAAGATCTTTTACAACACTTATAAATGGTAAGCCTATATTACCAGCCACCACATTATCTATCTTTGCTCCATTTAAGATCTCCCCTATTAAAGTAGTAGTTGTTGATTTTCCCTTGGTTCCAGTCACAGCAATAATAGGCACCTTTGCAAACCAATAAGCAAGTTCTATTTCTCCAACAATTTTTAAGTTTCTTTTTATAGCTTCTTGATAAATAGGATTTGTTTTCGGGATACCAGGACTTAACACTAATAAATCAATATCTTGTAAAAGTTCTACCGGATGATCTCCAAAGAAGAAATCTATATCTTTTTCCTTAAGCAAAGGGATCACATCTTTAAAACTATCTTCTTTTTTATAATCATTTACAATTACATCTATGCCTTCATTTTTTAAAAATTCTGCAATCTTCAAACCACTTATACCAAGCCCTAAAACTAAAGCTTTTTTAAAATTTAAATTAACATCCATAAAATAATTCCTCCTACAATCATAATGATATGAATTATATTAAATCTTGCTACTATCTTTGTTTCTTTCCATCCTTTTAACTCAAAGTGATGATGGAGAGGACTCATCAAAAAGATTCTTTTCCTTTTCCATTTATAAAAGAATACTTGTATAAAGACGGACAAAGATTCTATTAAAAAAATACCTCCTAAAAAGATCATTAAAAGTTCTACCTTTTTTGTTACAGCTAAGGCAGAAATTGCTCCTCCTAAGGAAAAAGCACCCACATCTCCCATAAATATTTCAGCAGGATGCATATTGTACCAAAGAAAGGCTAAGATAGATGCTATAATAACACCTATATATATGCTTATTTGTAAGGAAGTATAAGAAAACTTATAAATTAAAAAGGTTAAAAAAGTAATTAAAGTAGTCCCACCTGCTAGTCCGTCAAGACCATCAGTCAAATTAACTGCATTAGGTACTGCGATAAAGAGGCAAAAAAATAATATAAAGTAAATAATTCTTGAGTTAAATAGAGTGTATGAGCCCCAACTTATCTTATAATCTGTAGTAAAAAATAAACCATAAGCAAAGAGCAGTATCAAGGTTAAAGCAAAAGATAGAAATATTTTTTTAAGAGGTCTTATTCCATAATCTTTATTTCTGAGTAGTTTTAAATCATCTATAAGTCCTAATAATCCGAAAAGTATGGTGGATAAAGAGATAAAAAAGGTTTCTTTTATAAACAAAAAGGGTAATGAAATAATTATAAAAATTAATCCTCCCATTATAGGAGTTCCTGATTTAGAAAAATGAGATGAAGGTCCTTCTTTTCTAATATATTTGCCTATTTGTTTATTCTTTTGAAGTTTAATCCAGTAATTTAAAAAAAACCATGAAAATATGAAAGATACAATACTGAAAAATAATAGTTCTTTCATATTTCCTCCTCAATGAACTTAACGAAATTTTCCATTTTCATAGCCCTTGAACCTTTAATTAAAATAATGTCATAAGGTCTCAAAATTTTTCTTAAAAAACCCTTTATCTCTCTTTCATCTTTCGTATAAAAAATTTTAGAATCAAAAATATCTTTTAATTCAGCTTTCATATCATCAATAGCCTTACTAAACTCTTCGCCATAAAATAATAAATAATAAAAATCCTTATCTATAGCATGTTTTATTACTTCTTTATGTGCAGAAATGCTATATTCCCCAAGTTCTAACATATCCCCTAATAATAGGACTTTCCTACCAGATGAAGGCAATATATCTAAGTACTCAATTGCTGTTTTAACAGAATCAGGATTTGCGTTATATGTATCATCAATAATTTTAATCCCTTTATATGTAATTTTAGTGTTCAACCTCTGTTTGGGTAATGACAAATCATAATTGACAAAAGAAAAATTATTTACAGATTTGGGAGAAAATATCCACAATACTCCAAAAGCAGAAAGGACATTTCTATATATGTTTAATGGATATAAATGTAGTAAGATCTCAATCTCTGATTTATCTGGAAAACCTATAGACATTCTTACTTTATCATCTAATTTATCCAAAATTTTTCCTCTTATATTACTATCCTCACTAAACCCGAAGGTATATTTATTTAATTTTAAATTTTCAAAAATCCGCATACTTAAGTCATCATCTCTATTTAAAATTGCATAACCTTGATCATTAATATAATCAAAAATCTCAGCTTTTGCCTCCATAATCGCTTCTCTAGAACCTAAAATTCCAATATGAGCCCAACCTATATTGGTTATGATTCCTACATCAGGTTCTGCAATTTTACTTAATTCTCTAATCTGTCCTTTACCTCTCATAGCCATTTCTAAAACTAAGAAATTCGTATCTATTTCCGTTTCCAATATAGTTAGTGAAACTCCAATTTCATTATTATAATTTTCTCTACTTATATTAACTTTTCCTATCTTACTTAACAATTCACCAATTAAATTTTTAGTAGTAGTCTTACCGCTACTACCTGTAACTCCGATAACCTTTGCCTTAATCTTTTTCCTATAATAATTTGCTAAATTTTGTAAGGCTATAAGAGTATCTTTTACCTTTATAACAATTACTTCTTCCACTGGAATCTCCAAATCCCTACTAAAGATGAAGCCTTTTGCACCTTTTCTTATTGCATCGTTTATAAAATCATGTCCATCAAATTTCTCTCCTTTTAAAGGTATAAATAGATCTTCAGGTTTAATTGTTCTCGAATCTATAGAGACACTATTTACTACGTCTTTCAAATTCCCTTTAATTAGGATTCCCTTTGTAGCTTTTAGCATTTCTTCTACAGTAAGATTAATCTTCATGCCCTGATAAGCGCCCCTTTATATATTTTCTTGCTACTTCTTGATCACTAAATGGATATTTCTGAGTTCCTATAATCTGATAGTTTTCATGTCCTTTACCTGCAATTAGCACAGTATCGTTTTCTTTTGCTATTTCTATGGCTTTTTTTATTGCTTCTTCTCTATTTTCTATAATCTCATAATTTCTAAAACCAACTCTTTTGACTCCTGCCTCTATGTCCCTAATGATTTTTAAAGGATCCTCAGTTCTTGGATTATCCGAAGTTATTATCACATAATCAGATAATTTAGCAGATATTTCACCCATTTTATCTCTCTTTGTAGGATCTCTATCTCCACCACATCCAAATACCACAATTATCCTCCCTTTAGTAAACTCCTTAATTGTCTCAAGAACATTCAGTAATCCATCTGGTGTATGAGCATAATCAACAATCACATCAAAATTTTGCCCCTCTTCTATAAACTCTAATCTTCCCTTTACCCCTTTAAAAGTAGCTAAATATTTACCAATATCATCTAAGTTTTCACCACTTGCTATTAATAAACCTACCGCAAAAAGAAGATTATAAATATTAAATTTTCCTCTTAACTTGGTAGATAATTCTATTTGACCTTTAGGAGTAATAGCTTCTATGAACATTCCTTTTTTATCTACAAAAACTTTTTTAAGGACTATATCCGCTTTCTCATCATATAGAGACACCCAATAAATTTTTTTATGTTTTAGATTTATTTTTCCTGTCCATTCATTATCTTTATTTATAATTCCAAAGCCATCCTGCTCTAAATAATCAAAGATTTTCATCTTTGAATTAAAATACTCTTCCATAGTTTTATGAAAATCTAAGTGATCTTGAGTTAGGTTGGTAAATATAACACCTTTGAATTCTAATCCTTCAATTCTCTTAAGAGCTAAAGCATGAGATGATACTTCCATAGAAACATATTCTATTTCTTTATCTACCATCTTCCTTAGAAGTTCCTGTAGTTCATGAGGCTGTGGGGTTGTAAAATTGGAAGGATAGATCTCATCATCTATTCTATAATCTATAGTACCTATAAGGCCTGATTTTTTACCTTTTGATTTCCAATAATGGTAGATTAAATTCGCAGTAGTAGTCTTTCCATTAGTACCCGTAACTCCAAATATCTTTAAATGTTTATTTGGAAAATCATAAAAAGAAGAAGAAAAAATCCCAAGAACTTTGAATATATCATTTACTTTAATATAAGTTATACCATCTTTTATTGCATAATTTAAATCACCATTGTAAAAGATTACTTTAGCACCATTTGATATTGCATGATCAATATATTTTTTCCCATCATCTTTAGTTCCAGGCAAAGCAAAAAATACATAATCATTTTTAACCTTTCTTGAATCTACACTAATACCTTCAATATATAGAGAAGTACTTCCCATAATATCAATTATTTCTTCTTTAAGATAACCTAATATATCCTGCAAATTTTTCAATTTATTAACCTCCCATATATAGAGAGTTTATTAACAATCTCACCAAATATAGGTACTACTGTTTCTCTTGCAAACCTACCTTTCTTTGGCTTATCTAACATAACAAGAATACAATATTTTTTATCATCTAAAAAGAGATAACCTAAGAAAAAGTGATTATAATAAGATGTATATCCAAATTTACCGGAAACTTGAGCAGTTCCTGTTTTTCCAGCTATTTTATAATTTAAATCAGCTAGGATATTTGCCGTTCCTCTTTTTACCACTTGAAACATATAATTTAATGTCTGCAGAGATGTATCTTTAGAAAAAACTTGTCTGTATATTTCTGATTTAGACGTATATATAGTTTTACCATTATTTTCTATCTTTTTGATTAGTTTAGGTTTTACTAAAAACCCATCATTTCCTACAAAACTAAGAGTCCATAACATTTTCAAAGGTGTCATACCAATACCATGTCCAAAACCTAACGTACCATGCATAACAATACTACTTTTAACATCAGGTAAAATTGTATCTCCAGAAAATATCTTCACATCTAACGGTATATCAGAATCTAACCCTAAGAGTTTAAAATATTTTTCCCAGATAGATGCAGGTATTTTTTTTGCTAAATAATAAAAATATATATTACAGGATCTAACTAAAGCATCTTCTATATTTACTAATCCATGATGCTCTGTACATCTTACTTTATAACCGTCAATTATTTCTTCTCCTTTACAATAAACAGAAAAATTTACATCTACCAATTTTTCTTCTAAGGCAATAGCAGTTGTAACTACTTTAAAGAGAGATCCAGGTTCTAAAACAGTATTTAAAAGATTTCTAAATCTATTATTCTGTTCTATTATTTCATCAAGATTTCTACTTAAATCAATTTCAGGAAGAGTAGTTAGGGCAATAATTTCTCCTGTATTTAAATCCATAATTCCACCAAAAGCATTATCTGCATTATACTCTTTCATGTATTCTCTTAAATACATAGTCAAAAGCTCTTGAAGATTTTTATCTATAGTAAGATAAATACTATATCCATTTCTTAAATAAGAATCAAAATATGCCTCTAATCCCGATAGTCCTTGGTTATCAACTCCGACAAAACCAATAAGATTTGAAATTCCTATTCCTATAGGATAAGTCCTATAAGGTTCATCTATTAAAATAATCTTTTTATTATCAACATATTTTTCTATTCTTTTGACATCTTCATCAGAGAGCATTCTTTTAATCCAAACAAATTCATATGGAAGATCTATCTTTTTGTAAAGTTCATCTGAAGAAAGTTTAAGATTATTGGAAAGTATGGATATTATTTTTTTTCTCTCTTTACTTTCAATGCCTTTAGGATTAATAGCTAAAGATTTCCTTTTAACATTAAATACAATCTCTTCCCCATTCCTATCTAATATAATCCCCCTGTCTTTTGTCCTTGTTTGAGAGTAAGATATACCCCCTCCTAACTGGAGTATAATGATAAATATTTCAATGAAAAAAATTGTTATAATCCAAAAAGTTAAGAATATTCGTGCTCTTATAATATTCATAAACAATTTATATTACCATATTTATTGTTCTAAAGAAGCTGCATAATACTTCTCCCTTATTACCTCTGCCACGCTACCATTATAAACTTTTATTTCTACCACATTTTTAGGATAAGTTAAACCTAATTTTTGAGCCTTAGTTTCTATATTTTTAATACTTAAAGATGATTGAATCTTTGTTTCCAAGTATACTTTTTCTTTTTCTAAGTTATCTATTTCTCTGTTTATTTTTGCTATTTCACTTTTAAGAGCTGAAACTTTTACATTTAAAAAAACTGTACTTAAAAACACTAAAAAAAACAATATAATTACTAAAAATTGTTTCAACTTTCCACCCTCCTTTCCCCCACTCTCAACTTTGCACTCCTTGCCCTCTTATTATTTTCAATCTCTTCTTTTGAGGGTACTACTGGCTTTTTAGTAATAATTTCAAATTTATCTCTGTTGTTCTTTAAAAAATTTTTTACAATTCTATCTTCCAAGGAATGGTAGGTTATAACTACAATTCTTCCTTGTGGATTAAGAATATGAGATGTAATTTCTAAAGACCTTTCTAAAAGATCTAATTCTCTATTTACAGCTATTCTCAATGCTTGAAATATACGGGTTGCAGGATGCTTTTTATAATTTTGGATATTTTTCCCTATAACTTCTAACAAATCTCCCACATATTTTAAGGGTTTTATTTTTCTTCTTTCTACTATTTTCCTTGCTATTTTGTAGGCATTGGGTTCCTCACCATATTTGTAAAAAATTTCTGCAAGTTCCTCTTCAGAAAAATTATTCAAAATATATTCAGCTGTTAAAGAGTCATCTTTAGAAAATCTCATATCCAAAGGTTCCTCAGGCCTTTGAAAGGAAAAACCTCTCTTGCTTTTCTCTATATGATATGATGAGAAACCAAGATCAAATAAGATACCATCAACTTTAGCTATACTTAGCTTTTCTAAAACTTCTGGAATTCTATCAAACGTTGTATTAAAAAGTACAAAATTATCTCCATAAATTTTCAACCTATTTTTAGCTATTTCTAAACTTTCTATGTCTCTATCTATACCTATCAGTAACCCTGATCTATTTAATTCTCTCAATATGGCACTACTATGTCCCCCAAGTCCACAAGTAGCATCAATGTAGATTTTTCCAGGTGTTACCTTAAGGTAATATAAAACTTTATCTAGCATAACTGGCTTATGTATAATTTCTATCTCTTCCATAAGTCCTTTATCTTTTCATTTATTTCGTTCATATTATTAATCAAATCTTCTTCTTTATTAATTTCTTTCCACTTTTCCTCTGCCCAAATCTCTATATGTCTACCAGCCCCTACAATCACCACATCTCTATTTAGTTGGGCATATTCGATAAGAAAAGAGGGAATAAGAATCCTGCCCAACTTATCTGTTGTAACTTGTACAGAGCCTGAAAACCAAAACCTACATAATCTTCTTATATAATCATCCGTAGGAGAAAAACTACTTATTATCTCTGAGAAATTATTCCAATCCACAATAGTATAAATGTTTAAACATTTTTCAAAGCCTCTTGTTATATAAAAAGTATCTCCTAATACTTGTCTAAAAACTGTAGGTATAACTATCCTCCCTTTCTCATCTAAAGAATAATGATATTCCCCACAAAACAATTTAATATCCCCCACAAGATTTCCACTTTTTACCACCTTTTTACACAATTATACAATGTAATCCTTAACAAATAGAAATAAGAGTTAAATATGATGTAATAAGGGTTTATTAAAACTGGTTAAATTAATGCCTAACTTTTGTTCAAGTTTTGTTTAATAAACACTAAGAGGGAAGAAGCAGACCATAAGCCGAATTCTGTTCCCCTTTTTAGGGGCGGCAACCATCTATCTAGGGTAAGGATTACTCCTTACCTCAAGCGGCCAACCCGAGGGTCAGCGGGCCACCTCAACCCCTCCTATTTGGCCTTGCACCGGGTGGGGTTTGTCAAGCCAGGAAGGTCACCCTTCCTGCTGGTGAGCTCTTACCTCACCTTTTCACCCTTACCCATATAAGAATTTTCATTAACCTTATATGGGCGGTCTGTTTTCTGTGACACTATCCTTCAGGTTACCCTGACTGGGTATTACCCAGCACCCTGCCCTGTGGTGTTCGGACTTTCCTCGGAATCTTTCGATTCCGCGGTTGCCTGGTCTACTTCTTCCCCCTCATACAACTTAGTCCAAGGTACAACTTCAAAACCTCTAAGTCCTTCTTTCCTAACTATTTTCCAGTAAGGAACTTTATATGTTACTTTCCTTTCGTATCCGCATTCACAGTATAAAGTCTTTTCTTCTATTCCATCCTCAATAGTTGTTGGAGCTTTGATTAATTTGTAATGTACATTCAAAACTTTACCACAATTAGGACATCGAGGAGTTGTTAAATATTTAATAACTCTATCACCTATATACAATATCAAGATTGCAAAAAGTAATAATAATATTAATTCCATAAATTTCCTACCTTAATAATATTATTCCAACCATAAAATTCTACCACAATTTGGACAATTTACAATATCACCTTTTTTAACCTTTTCTAAAACAGCTTTAGGTATCGAAAGTCTGCAGCCTTCACATATTTCTTTATTTATAACTCTGGCAATTGCTCTACTATTTTTAGATTTTAATAAATTGTCAAACTCAATCAAATCTTGCTCAGGTATCTTAGACCTTTTTTCAGAAATATTATCAGATAAGTTCCTTATCTCATCTTTAACTAAATTTATCTCATTTTCTAATATTTTCTTATTGTTTTCAAACTCTTCTCTCATTTTTTGTAATTCTAAACTTACATGTTTTTTCCTTAAATCTATTTCTTCTGACTGAATCATTAAATTTAATATTTCATCTTCAAGATTATTAATTTGTTTCTTTAGATTTTCAATTTCCTTTTCAATATGCATCACCTCTTTAGGATTTTTTAAAGTTAAGCTTCTTTTTTCCTCCTGAGATAGTTTTTCCCTATATATTACAACCTTATCTTCCTTTTCCTTTTGCTGATCTCTAATTAACTTAAAATCATCAATGATCTTTCTTAACTCTTCCTCTTTGTCATTAATCAACTTAAGATTTTCATTGAGATAGTTTTCAAATTCTAATTCCAAATTTTTAAGCCTTTTTTCATAATCTCTTAGTTGTAATATTAATTCTTGGATTTCTAGTAAACTTGGTATTATTTCTCTCCTCATACCTTCTCCCTAAAATTTTTTTTATTTATATAAAGTATATCATTTTATTATAATCTATCCTTTTCTTATCCAAACTGTCATAGGACCTTTTTCTCTATTTGCCCATGCATAATACGGTATGGCTATAAATTCTACCTCTTTTTTGTTTTTTTCTACTTCTTCCTTCGGTAAATATAAATTGCTCTCCCAAATTCTACTGTTTATAATCTTTCCCTTGCCTTTTATCGTAACTATCCCTCCAAGAATCTCTGATAGCTCTGCTTTTAAATTATACTCAGAAATTTCCATGTATCTTGGATCACCCCATGAATTGTCAACCTGCTCCATACAGTAAACTATTGGTCCCCTCTTTATCGCTACTTTCCCTATATTGTCTTTTACCTTTGGATGACTCTCTATTATTTCTATCTCCATGGGTAATCTTAAATTTATTTTGTCCCCTTCTTTCCATTGATTCTCTATTTCTATATATCCATTTCTTATTTCCTTTGTATTTAAATGATTTCCATTTATCTTTATCGTGTAGCCTTTTGCCCAGCTCGGTATCCTTAAAAAGATTTTGTATTCTCCTTCTGTTTTTATTTCAAATTCTATATTCCCTTCCCACGGATAATTAGTCTTTTCTATGAGCCTTACCTCCTTATCTCTCCATGGAATTTGGGCTTCATTCTCTCCATATAAATGAACCCATATTCCTTCTTCTGATGTAGTATAAAAATATCCCGGTATTGATGCTATTAATCTTGCTATGTTTGGTGGACAACAGGCACATGCAAACCATGGCTTTCTTATGTGTTCTCCATTGTTTTCTAATGGGTTTACATAAAAGTATTCTTTACCATTTAGAGATATTCCTGATAGTAATCCATTGTATAATGTTTGTTCCATTATATCTGCAAATCTTCCTTCTCCTTTTGCAAGTAGCATCCTAAAATTCCACATGAAACTTCCTATTGCTGCACATGTCTCTGCATATGCTGTATCATTTGGTAGTTCGTACTCTTCTCCAAAGGCTTCTCCTTCATGTCTTGCTCCTGCACCTCCTGTTATATACATCTTCTTTTCTACAAAATTTTTCCATAATCTTTCTAACGCTTCCATTAGCTCTTTTTCTCCTGTCTCTAAATAGAGATCTGTAGCCCCACAGTTTAGATATAAGGCTCTTACTGCATGCCCCACAATTTCAGTGAGTTCTCTGAATGATTTGTGGTCTATGTGATATGTTTCTCCGCCTATTAGTCCTTTTCCTCTTTCATCTATAAAGAATTTTGCAAGATTTAAGTATCTTTTATCTCCTGTCTCTCTGTATAGTTCTACAAGTGCCATCTCTATCTCGGGATGTCCACATGTGCCTTCTTTTTTGCCTGGCCCAAATACATGGTCTATATGGTCTGCAAATCTTTTTGCAATGTTTAACAAAGTATCTTTTCCCGATGTTCTGTGATGCGCTATTCCTGCTTGTATTAAATGTCCTGCACAATATAGTTCATGCATGTCTTTTAGGTTTGTCCATCTGTCCTTTTTTCTTTCAAAGGTAAAGTAGGTATCTAAATATCCATCTTCATCTTGGGTTTCTGCTACTTCCTCTATGGTTTGATCTAATATCTTTTCTAAATTTTCATCTCTTCCATAAGATGCAAAGGAAAATGATACTGCTTCTTGCCATTTATATACATCTGTATCATTAAAGAAAAAGCCAAAATAGTCCCTTTCTACTTTTCCCACTGCTCTTCTAAAGTTGTACAATCTTTGTGTCTCTTCTAATAGTCTATATTGCTCTGGTAAGGTAACATCGTGTAGTATTATTATTCTTTTCCCCCAAAAACCAGATACCTTTACAGAGGATATAGGTATTGTCTTTAATTTCGCATATGGACTCTTTGTAGTATCAATTACAAAACTTCTATTCATCTTTTCGCCCACCTTATATTATTAATATATTTGGAAAATTTTATTAGTTTTCTCTTTAATTATTTTACGTTTTTCCAAAGTCTTGTCAAAAAGAGGATTAAAAAACTTCAGGTAACCTTTCTATGATCTCACTAAAAGAACTCTTTTTTTCTAAGAAAAGCTTAGCTATTCCATATATATGATTTAAAATCACATGTCCTCATCTATATCTGATATTTTAGTATGAGTTAACTTTGAAACTTTTATTTTTAGATATTTTTTCTATGTTCACAATCGTTACTGCTCTTATAAAAGAAATAATGGGTCTTCTTAATTAAGAACAGCTTTGATTTTATCTAATAAGTCTTTCAATTCAAATTGTTTTACCTATAGAAAAATATGTTTTCGCTTTAATAGCCATTATCTCTATCACTATTTTCTTTATTTATTTCAGGCACATTTTTATCAAATCTTTAAGTTTATTTTTAACTCTTTGTAGAAATTATAATTCCTACACTTCCATTACCCATGAAACCAACAAATACGGTATTTTTTAACTTCTTTCTACTCATTCTAATATATAAAAAATTAAGAATAGAAAATATGGATCAGATTTGGGTCAATATTAATTAAAAATGGTGGGCGGAGCAGGATTTGAACCTACGACCTCCTGCGTGTGAAGCAGGCGCTCTAACCACTGAGCTATCCGCCCAAGCTTGCTAATGATAAAGTAATATAAAAAGAAATTTTTGTCAATAACTATGAAGAGACCTTCGGTAAATTCTAAAATATAGTATTAAAATCCCCAAATGTCCTATCATTTTTCTCATTCTCTCATATATCCCAAATAATATAAGATTATTTATAACATGTAATGAAAGTTTTTTTTAAGATGTCCCACAAAGTCACTCAAATACATACTTTTCTACAACCAAATCCAGTCCCATCAACTATTAACCCTTTCTATCTTACTTCTTTTCTTTGAAAAAATATTTTCCCAACTTTCTTAATTAACTCATGTAAAATCTCCTTTACAACTTTTTGAAACTTATAATGATATATTCATAGATCTCTCTTATGGAAAAATTTATGTAAAGTTTAAAATAGCCAAAGATTAAAAGATAAACATATCGCCATGGGATTAAGGTTTGCCTCCCTTTTTAGAGGTTAAAATTGGGTTTTCCTTTAAAACTCTTTTACTAATTAAAGTATTTTACAAAAAGAATATTTTGATCTTCTTCTTTCCTTTCATCCATTAACTAAAGTCAAATAGGTTAAATTAAAAAAATTCATATAGACTTTAAGGAGTTATAAGTATTTATGATGAAAGTTATATAAAAAATGGTGGGCCCGCCAGGATTCGAACCTAGAACCAACCGGTTATGAGCCGGCTGCTCTGCCGTTGAGCTACGGGCCCAACTTTCAACGTAAATTATATTATATTCTTTTACAAATTTCAAGAGCTTAAGTGTGATTTAAAAAGTAGAGGGGAGAAATCTTAAATTCTCCCCTCTTCAAATAGCTTAAATCTTAGGTAGATCCTTAAGTGCTTCTTCAACCTTTTCCTTAGGATAAGAATAATCTTCCAGTCTACCTGTTAAATATTGATCATAGGCAGAAAGATCAAAGAAACCGTGACCACTAAGGTTAAATAATATTACTCTTCTTTCTCCTTTTTCTTTGGCATCCAAAGCCTCATCAATAGCTGCTCTTATAGCATGGCAAGATTCTGGTGCTGGTACAATACCCTCCGTCCTTGCAAAAAGAATTCCTGCTTCAAATACTTTTGTTTGAGGATACGCTACAGCCTCAATATATCCATTATGATAAAGAGCACTTACCAAAGGTGCCATTCCATGATAACGTAAACCTCCTGCATGAATAGAAGGAGGGATAAAATTATGGCCAAGTGTATACATCTTTAAAAGGGGGGTCATTTTAGCCACATCACCAAAATCATATGTATATATACCTTTTGTAAGACTTGGGCAAGATTCGGGTTCTACAGCAATAATTCTAATCTTTTTACCCTTAAATTTTTCTCTTACAAAAGGAAAAGAAAGACCTGCAAAATTACTTCCCCCACCCACACATCCTATAACCACATCAGGAAATTCTTCTGCCATTTCCATCTGCATCAAAGCTTCTTCTCCAATTATGGTCTGATGTAAAAGTACATGGTTAAGTACGCTACCAAGGGAGTATTTTGTATCATCTCTCTTAACTGCATCTTCTACTGCTTCACTAATAGCGATACCTAATGAACCAGGAGAATCTGGATCTTTCTCCAAAATCCTTCTTCCAGCTTCTGTATCTTGACTTGGGCTTGGTACAACCTTTGCACCCCATATTTCCATTAAGGATCTTCTATAAGGTTTCTGATAATAACTTACTTTAACCATATATACCTTACATTCTAACTTAAAGAAATTGCATGCCATAGATAAAGCAGAGCCCCATTGGCCTGCTCCAGTCTCTGTAGATAATCTTTTTACACCTTCCAGTTTATTGTAGAAAGCTTGAGCTACTGCAGTATTTGGTTTATGGCTTCCTGGAGGACTAACCCCTTCATATTTATAATATATATGTGCTGGTGTATCTAAATATTTTTCCAAATTTACAGCTCTATACAAAGGTGTGGGTCTCCAAAGCTTATAAATATTTAACACTTCTTCAGGAATAGGAATATACCTTTCTTGACTCACTTCTTGTTTAATTAACTCCAAGGGGAAAATAGGTGCAAGATCTTCAGGCTTAACAGGCTGTAATGTTGCAGGATGAATTACAGGAGGTAGCGGAAAAGGAAGATCAGGTATAATGTTGTACCAATCCTTAGGAAGCTTTGACTCTTCTAAAATATACTTATACTGACTCATACATTAAAAACCTCCCCTAATAAAAATTAAAGCCTTCTCATCCACAAAGGACGAGAAGGCTTGATCTCGTGGTACCACCTTAATTGAGGTAGATATCCCCCAACTCTTTGCCCATTTAACGGAGGCTAACCCGTTGGAGACTACTCGAAGATATATTATCTCTTTCGTTCCAAGGCTCCAGGCCCCATTCACTACCTGCAAGATGGCTGGTTTACAGCTAATACCAACCTCTCTGTTATCTTGCTATTTGGTAGTTACTATTTCCCTTCACAGCCTTTCCTATTTTTAGATGATATTATACTATAAATTTTTAATAACAAAAACTCTCAGTGGAAAATTTTTTATTTTTATGTTATTTTATATCAAATTGGTATAATTTATAAAGGATGGGGTGAAAAAAATGCTTAAAATAATTGAAACAATAGTTGCAGACTACAAGGCTGTATTTGAAAAGGATCCTGCTGCAAGAAATTTTTTAGAAGTAATACTTTGTTATCCGGGCTTTCATGCTATATTATTACATAGATTAGCCCATTTTCTTTGGAATTTAAAAATACCAGTTATTCCACGTTTAATTTCCCATCTCAATAGACTTTTAACAGGAATAGAGATCCATCCTGGAGCAAAGATTGGTAAAGGTTTCTTTATTGATCATGGTATGGGGGTAGTGATAGGTGAAACAACAGAAATTGGAGATAATGTACTCATATACCAAGGCGTTACCTTAGGAGGAACAGGTAAAGAAAAGGGTAAAAGACATCCTACGATAGGCAACAATGTGGTTATAGGAGCAGGAGCAAAAGTTCTTGGTCCAATAACTATAGGAGATAATACAAGAATAGGTGCTGGGTCTGTAGTATTAAAGTCTGTACCCCCCAATTGTACAGTTGTGGGAGTACCTGGAAGAGTTATAGTTCAAGAGGGGAGAAAACTAACTCCTAAGGAAATGCTAGAACATGGTAATATCCCAGACCCTGAACTAAGTTTAATTGAAGAACTAAAATCAAGAATTGAGAACATTGAAAATAGAATAGAAAAGCTGGAAAGACTATTAAGAGAAAAACCAGAAAATTTATGATATAATTACAGATTAAAAGAAAAAAGGTTCCCGGGGGAGCCTCTTAATCCGAGGCTGAGATGGTAGCGGAAGCTACCGACCCTTTGAACCTGATCTGGGTAATGCCAGCGTAGGGAAGGGCTAAGGATAAAAAAATATAACATTTAAGGTATATAAAAATTAAGGTTCCCTTCCACTATGCTGGATAGGGAATCTTAATTTTTAATATAGGAGGTGCTTCATAATGTCTCAAAAGCCTGTAAGGCTTCTTACAGAGGGTGCTCTATCCATAGCTTTATCTCTACTTCTTTGGTATTTGCGAATAGGAGCTATGCCTCAAGGTGGAAGTATAAGTATGCAAATGCTTCCTCTCTTTATCTTTGCTTTAAGATGGGGAACATTACCAGGTATTTTAGTAGGATTAGTATATGGGGTTATACACTCCTTACAAGATATGTATGTTGTTCATTGGGCCCAATATTTATTAGATTATCCCATTGCTTTTGGTTTAATAGGCCTTTCAGGAATAGCAAAAAAGGTTAAGGTCTCAAAAATAATTTCCTTTTTTATAGCTTTACTTTTCTTAGCAGGTTCAATTCTGTTTGTAGTTAATATATCTAATGAACTTCCTCAAGCTCAAAAAACCCTAGAAGAGTTAAAATTAAAACTTCAATCTGCCCAAGGTGAAGAAAAAACTAATATAGAAGAGGATATTAAAGATTTAGAATTTAAATTGAAGTGGTTCCCAATTTCAAGAATAGTTTTAATAGTTGCAGGTATTCTTGGGGCATTACTTTTAATTTATGGTGCTGTCCTCAGAAAGACCCAAGAACCCATAGAACTTGGAGTATTTATTGGTGGTCTTGGAAGATTATTTGCTCATTTCCTGTCAGGCGTGATTTTCTTTTCCCAATATGCTCCACCTGGGACACCTGCATGGATTTACTCCCTAATATATAATCTTTTTGTAGTTGTACCTAGTACTTTTGTATGTTTACCATTAGTACTACTTATATACCCCAGACTAAAAGAAAGTGAGATATAATAAAAGAATCTATGAAAATAGTAATTTTTGCAAATGGAGAAAGCAATTTAGATATAAATGATATAGGAACTATATTCCCTGTCGACAAAATTATTTGTGCTAACGGTGGTACTAAATTGGCATTAAGGTTTGATATAACACCTGACATAATTGTAGGTGATTTAGATTCATTAACAGAAGATATATCTAAAAAGTTTGAGAATAAAAAAATAGAGTGGAAAATTTATCCAAAAGAAAAAGATGAAACTGATTTAGAATTAGCTGTAAGAGAAGCTATAAAATTCAACCCCCAAGAAATATATTTTATTGGACTATTGGGGGGAAGGATTGACCATTTACTTTCTAATCTATTCTTTTTAGAAAAAGTAAAAGATATGGGCATAGAGCCATATGTAATAGATAAAAATTTAAATATATATCTTATGAAAGGGGAAGAAGAAAGAATATTTTGGGGGAACAAGGGAGATACACTCTCCCTCATTCCCCTATCAGATGTGGTTGATGGTATCTCTTTAGAAGGCTTAAAATACCCCTTACAAAATGAACCATTATATAGAAAGCTTACAAGAGGAATAAGTAATGAATTCCTTTTACCGCAAGCAAAAATAAAAACTTCTGAAGGGACACTCTTTGTAATACATCTACACAAAAAATAAGCTCTTATGTTAAAATATATAGTCTTTATTTTTCAATATCATTGAAATTTTTTTAATTCTGAGGAGAAAATGGAAAAAAGCAAAATAATATTAGTTGGCTTAGAAAAAGAGATGGAAAATTCCTACTTGGATTACGCTATGAGCGTAATCGTAGGAAGAGCTTTACCTGATGCAAGGGACGGACTAAAACCTGTACAAAGAAGAATTATATATTCTATGTACGAATCTGGAATGCTACATAATAGACCCTACAAAAAGAGTGCCCATGTAGTAGGTAATGTCTTAGGTAGATATCATCCTCATGGGGATGCTGCAGTCTATGAAGCATTAGTAAGAATGGCTCAGGATTTTTCCTTCAGATACCCATTAATAGATGGACATGGGAATTTTGGTTCCATAGACGGAGACGAACCAGCAGCTATGAGATACACAGAGGTAAGACTTGCTCCTATAGCCTCAGAAATGATTGCAGATATAGAAAAAGATGTGGTAGATTTTGTACCCAACTATGACAATTCACTAAAGGAGCCGGTAGTACTTCCCACTAAAATTCCTCAGCTTCTTATGAATGGTTCTTCTGGAATAGCTGTAGGAATGGCAACTAATATCCCACCTCATAATTTAGGAGAATTAATAGATGCCTTACTATATTTAATAGAAAATCCTCATACAGGGCTTGATGAAATATTAAAGTTTATAGATGGTCCTGATTTTCCAACAGGTGGAATAATTGTGGGAAGAAAAGGAATAAGGGAAAGTTACTTAACAGGTAAAGGTAAAATCATAGTAAGAGGAAAGGTTAAAATAGAGGAAACAAAGAAAGGTGAAAAAAATATTATTATTACCGAAATACCCTATCAGGTTAACAAGGCTAATCTACTAACCCAAATTGCCGAACTTGTACAAGAAAAGAAAATAACTGGAATAAAAGATCTAAGAGATGAGTCGGATAAACATGGAATAAGAGTTGTAATAGAGCTTAGAAAAGAAGCAGAACCCCAAATTGTTATTAATCAGCTTTATAAACATACCCAATTAGAGACCACTTTTGGAGTTATCATGCTCGCTATTTTGGATGGTCAGCCTAAAGTCTTTAATCTTATAGAATTACTTAAGATTTTCTTAGAACATAGAAAAGATGTTGTACTGAGAAGAACTAAGTATGATCTGGAGAAAGCAAAGGCAAGGGCTCATATTTTAGAGGGATTGTTAATAGCATTAGATCACTTAGATGAAGTAATAAGAATTATAAGACAAGCTGAGAATGCTGATTCTGCAAGAGAGGAATTAATGATAAAATTTAAGCTCACACAGGTACAAGCTCAGGCAATTCTTGACATGAGATTACATCAATTAACAAAGCTTGAAAAAGAGAAATTAATAAATGAGATGGAAAGCATAAGAAAAACTATTGAAGAACTACAAAAAATACTTAACGATGAAAAAGAATTATGGAAAGTAATTGCAGGGGAATTAAAAGAGATAAAAAATAAATACTCTGATAAAAGAAGAACAGAAATTCAAGAGGAAGAAAAAAGCGACATAACTATTGAGGATTTAGTACCTGATAATCCTGAAGTTGTATGTCTTACTCGAGAAGGATATATAAAGAGACTTCCATTATCCACGTATCAAATACAGAAAAGAGGTGGAAAGGGTCTTAATACTCTTGCCAATAATATAAATGACATAATAACCTCTTTTGTGGTTACATCTACAAGAAGTACATTATTTTTATTCAGCAACAAAGGAAGGGTCTTTTACATAAAAACCTATGAATTAGATGAAACTTCAAGACAAAGTAAAGGTACTCCTCTTAAGAATTATATAGGCATATCAGAAGGAGAAGAAATAACAGAAATTATATCTTTAAATGAATTTCCTCAAAATCTCTATTTTCTATTTGTAACCTCTCAAGGAATAGTCAAAAAGACTCCTGTGGAAGAATTTCAAAATGTTAGAAAAACCGGCATAAATGCTATAAAATTAGCAGATAATGACCTATTGGTTAACGTATTCTTAACCACTGGAAACGATCAAATTATATTACTTACAAAGAAAGGTAATGCTATAAGATTTGATGAAAAAGATGTTAGACCTATGGGGAGATCTGCTCAAGGAGTGGTAGGAATAAAACTAAGAAAGGACGACTCTGTAATAGGTGGAATAATAGTTAAAAATGATAAAGACATTGTACTTGTTACAGAATATGGCATAGGTAAAAGGATAAAACCTGATGAATTCAATTTGCAAAAAAGAGGTGGAATTGGAATTAGAGCAATAAAAATAACACCTAAAACAGGTAATTTAATAGGAGTAAAAAATGTGTCAGAAAATGATGAAATATTAATTAGCACTCAAAAGGGTCAAATCATAAGATTAGCTGTAAAAAATATACCTATCATGGGTAGAAATACTCAAGGGGTAAAATTGGTAAAATTAAATGATGAAGATAGAGTAGTTAGTATTGATCTGGTGAGTAACGAAGAATGAAAAAATATGAATTAATAGATCATACAGCAGATATAGGAATAATTGCATATGGAAGTACGAAGGAAGAAGCTTTTGAGGTATCAGCAGAAGCAATGTTTGACCTTATGTGTCCGTTAGAAAAAATTGATGAAAAGGAAAGGTTTGACATTGAAGTAGATGCTGAAGATTTAGAATCTCTACTTGTTACATGGTTAAATGAACTCCTTTATGTATTTGACGTTAAAAGACTTATATTCAAAAAATTTAATGTCACCCTTATAGGGAATAATCAACTAATAAGCCACTGTTTTGGTGAGAAATTTGATCCTAGAAAACATGAAATCATAAGAGAAATAAAAGCAGTAACATATAATCTATTAAAGATTGAAAATAAAGATAACCAATGGATAATACAGGTGGTATTTGATATTTAATGGCAAACTTAATAGTTGGAGAATCTCAATCAGGAAAAACAACACTTATAAAAGTCCTTTCAAAAGGAAAGGCACACATTAAATTTTCTGATTATAATATATGTGCAGTACCCAAAGAGGATGAAAGGCTAATAGAACTTTGGAAAATCTTTAAAAGTAAATCTATTAATTTTATAAACTTAGACTTTATGGATCCACCAGGTAATGCTACTTTTACATCCCTAAATCCCCAACTTTATGAAAAAATACAAAAAGCAGAAATAATTCTTTATATGCTGCCTCTTTTTAGAGAAGATAAAGATCTTGATGAGATAAAAAACCAAGAAAATGAATTTATACTAAAAGATCTGGAAACTACAGAAAAACTTTTGAAAAATAGAAAATTAGGTATACCTGAAAAAGCAGTTTTAGATAAAATCCAAAAAAGTTTATTAGATGAGATTCCATTAAGCAATATGGAATTTAGAGAGGATGAACTAAAAATACTTTCTGCTTGGAATCTACTATCTATAAAACCAATTTTTTACATAATAAATATCTCAAATACTCAATTAGAAGATGAAAAACTTCTAAATTCCATAAAGGAGAAATTAAAAGATAAAATCTATTTCTTATTTCCGGCTAAATTAGAAGAAGAACTCTTAGAACTTGATGAAAAAGATGTCACAGAGTATTTGTCCATGTATAACTTATCAAAAAGCATAAGAAACCTATTAATAGATAAAATTTTTGAGTTTAACAATCTTATTTCCTTCTTTACAGTTGGAGAAAAGGATGCTCGAGCTTGGAAGCTAAAAAAAGGAAGCACAGCTTTAAATGCTGCTGGTGTTATTCATACAGATATTGCAAAAGGTTTTATAAGAGCTGAAGTAATAAGATGGGACGAGCTTGTAAAAATCGGTGATTGGAAAAAGGCATATCAAGAAGGAAAAGTAAGAGTAGAAAAGAAAGATTATATAGTAGAAGATGGAGATGTATTATATATAAGATTCCACATATAAAATTAATTAAGTCTTTTCTCCTTTAACAAAATCATAAAGTGTATATTTAGCTAGCGTTTCTCTTAGTTTATTTGTCATCTCAATCCATAAAGGTCTTGTTTTACACTGAGAAACCCTCTTGCACTTATTAGGAAAAACTATACAATCCACTAATGCAGTCCTACCCTCTAAAGCCTCTACCACCTCTAAAATCTTAATTTCCTTTGGATCACCATTTATATAATAACCACCTTCTGCTCCAACCTCAGCCTTAACAAATTTGTTTTGCGAAAGAATTCTCATAATTCTTTCCAAGTATCTTAGAGGAATCTCTTCAGCCTCAGATATTCTCCTTACACTTACAGGATTTCCCTCTTTTTGATTTTTAGCTATGTATATGAGAGCTCTCAAACCATATCTTGACCTTGTTGATAATTTCATAATTATTACACCTCTAAATTCATACTTTTTTAGGATATTTTACATGTTATCCTTTTAAAAGTCAAACATCAATCAGACCAAAACATTCTTCAGCCATTGAAAAGATTTATTCCCCCAAATCTCATGTCCCCCATCAAAAAACTCATAATTTAAATTATCAGATACATTTAAAAAATCATATACTTTTTTAATCTTTGAAAAAGCAAATTTTGTTGCTTCTATAGGAAAAATAGGATCTTTTATACCATGTTCAATAAATAGAAATCTTGGTGCAATAAGTCCTGCAATATCATACATCTCTGCATATTTCAAAATACCATAAATATAATTGCATTCACAATGAGAAATACTTAATACGCTGTCTCTAAAGGTATTTAAATATCCACTAATAACGGTAGCTTTAATACGATCATCTAATGATGATGCAAATAAGGAAGAGGTCCCACCACCTGAAATCCCATAAATGCCTATAGAATCTTTTTTTACCTCAGGGAAACCTTGAAGTAAATCAATACTTCTTATTATATCCCAAACCCTAAGTCCTATAACTGTTTTACCAAGCATTAAAGCCCAGAAAAATAACTCTCTACAAGAAGAAATCTTTTCATTCTTTACTATTTTCCTGTATCCAAAACCCAATTGTTCAATAACAAATGTAATGAAACCCTGTTTTACCAATGAGATTCCAAAATCCTTCATATAACCAGATGGAATTTCTCTCTCATTACCATTCTCATCAAGTCCAACAGCATCATTCATCCCTATTCCATGACCAGGAACAGCAATAACAGCAGGAGCAGGAAGTTCTACCTTTTTGGGAGTAAGAAGATAAGCATAAACTTCTATATCTTCTGCCGAATTGAATATAATAAGTTCTCTCTTATAATCCTCAAAATCCTTAGTATCTAAAACCCTCAAATTGGTATCACATTTTTCTGGAAATCCCCCTAAAAGTTCAATTAACTTTAATCTAAAATTTTTTCTCCAATTTAGCCATTCTTCCTTATTCTTTGCTTTAAATCCATATAATCTTTCGTTTTGATAAAGCTTTTTAAAATATAAAAAGTCCATAAGTATCCTCCTTAATCAAAATAATGTTTATATTGTACACTATTAATTTATCTGATGTTAACAAAAATAAATGATTGTTTTAAAATAACTTAAAATGAATTATAAAGAGATTAATAAATTGAGGTTAATTGCGGATTTTCATATACATTCAAAATATAGCAGGGCTACAAGTAAAGATATGGATCTCCATAGCCTTACAAAATGGGCTAAAATTAAGGGAGTAAATATTTTAGGTACTGGCGATTTTACGCATCCATTATGGTTTAACGAGTTGAAAGGTAAATTAAAAGAAGAAAATTACGGCATATATTCTTACAATGATATTTATTTTATTTTATCCTCAGAGATAAGTCTTATATATAATCAAAATAACAAATTAAGGAGAATTCATCTTCTTATTTTTGCTCCTTCCTTTGAGATAGCATATAAGATTAATCGCATACTTGAAAAATATAGTAATTTAACGTCAGATGGAAGGCCAACATTGGGTGAACCCATACAAAAAGTTATACCTCAACTTTGGGATTTATCTGAAGAGATCCATATAATACCTGCTCATGCTTGGACACCTTGGTACTCTATATTTGGCTCAAAATCAGGTTTTGACTCAATAGAAGAAGCCTTTGGTAATTATTCTAAATACATTTTTGCTATAGAGACTGGATTAAGTAGTGATCCCTCTATGAATTGGAGGTTAAGTAAATTAGATAAGATTTGTTTAATTTCAAATTCAGATGCCCATTCTCCAAATAAAATAGGTAGAGAAGCTAATGTACTTAATTGCAATTTAAATTACAAAGATATCTTTAATGCTATTAAAAATCAAGATAAAGATAAATTTTTATATACTATAGAATTTTTCCCAGAAGAAGGAAAATACCACTTTGATGGTCATAGAAATTGTAATATATCATTACACCCCAAAGAGAGTATTAAGTTAGGGAAAATCTGTCCCATTTGCGGTAAACCACTTACTATAGGTGTTCTACATAGAGTAGAAGAATTAGCTGATAGAGAAGAGGTATATTTACCTATTAAAATACCTTATAAAAATTTAGTACCATTGGAAGAGATTATTGGGCAATCTTTAAATAAAGAACCTTCATCACCTATAGTACAAAGGGAATATTTAAAAACCATATCAAATCTTGGAAATGAGCTAAGCATCTTAATGGATGTATCATTAGAGGATATAATTAGAATTTCTGGAGAAAAAATAGCCAAAGGCATAAACCTTATGAGACAAGGAAAAATAAAAAAAATTCCGGGATATGATGGGGTCTATGGTAAAATAATAATTTTTCCAGAAGAGGCATCTTCAGAAAATCAACTTTCTCTCTTCTAAAAAGGTCTTTTGAAAAGCTCTAAAATTTTATCCTTTAAAGTTATGCCTGGTAGTAAGTTTTTAAAATCTTCAATGGCCTTATCAAATCCGATATCATAACCTCTTTTCTGACTCTCTAACCATTTATGATCTGATATATAAACGTAAAGATCTGCTTCTGTTCTTCCTGGAAAAGCATCCAAAAGTCTTTCTTGTTGGATTTTTTTAACAATTGGTAGATAAATATTTCTATACCAATCTCTTGCCGCTTCTTTAATATTAACCTCTTCCCCCTTTTTTTCGCTCATATAATATTTATGTTCTAAAATTTGATTTAAAAGCTTTCTATACTGCCCTATTTCTGTAAGAATTATCCCTCTTAACCCTGTAATTAATTCAAAATCTGACCTTTCTCTGTGTAATATATTTTCTATACTGTTTTCAGAAGGAATATATTCAATTACATGAGCATCAATCTCTTTCTGACCTAATTTCTTTGCTACAGCCACTCTATGATTTCCATCAACAACATAATATTCATCTTTTATCTTATAAACCTCGATAGGAGGTAAAATTTTTCCTCTCAAAATTGCATTTTCAAGCTCTTGTAATCTACTTTTTGAACTACCTTTTAAAGGTCTAAACTCTTCATCAAAATCTTTATATCTTCCAACACTACCAACAATCTTATCAACCTCAATAGTCTGATAACCTAAGTCTCTCCATCCTGAAATTTCTTCTTCTTTTAAAACTTCATCAAAACTCTTTAAATGTTTTTTATTTTTTAAAAATCTCTTAAAAAACCTCATTTCTATAAATCCAAAAGAATTATTCCAGAACAGTTTATAATTTTTGTATTACCAAGCTCTGCAAACCTTTTAGAGTTATAAACATAATTCATGTGTGTATGCCCGTGAAGAAAATATTGAGGTTGATATTTCTCTATTAATTTTAGAAAAGCTTTAAAACCTTTATGAGCTAAATCATCTCCTTCATGAATTCCAAAAGGTGGAGAGTGAGCTACCACAATGTCCACCCCTTTTCTTAACTTTAAAAACAATCTTCTAATTCTCCACTCCATTTCCTCTTCGGTATATTGAAATTTACCTACACTATATTTTATAGAACCACCAAGTCCCAAAATTTTCCTCCCTTTAAACTCTATCATCCTTCCATCAATACTTTCACAACCTTCTGGAGGCCTCTTTTCATATATCTCATCGTGATTTCCATGTACATAAAATACTGGTACATTTAACATTGTAGCTATATAAGTAAGAAGTTCCGGCATAACATCACCACAGGATATAACCCCCTCTACCCCTTTATATGGAGTTATATCAAATTTTTCATAAAAATTAGGAGATTCAATGTCAGATAGAGCTAATACCTTCAACTTAAGGGCTGTCCTATCCTCATCTTAAGTTCATTAATATATCCTATAGAGAAAGGATCCTTATCTGCTAAATAAGCAAGATATACAGTAGCAAAATCTCCTAAATATGTCATAGAAAAGAACTGAGTAAGAGGAGATTTTCCTTCAGCTTGCCACATGAATATAGGTACTCCTCTTTCAGATATTTTCTCTTTCATGAACTCTACCCTAATCTTCATTTCTCCATCAAGAGAGGTGTACAAGAAAATAAGAGTTAATGGCTTAATAACTTCATCCATAGCTTCCCACGCCATAATTTCATTATGGTTAAGCTCTGGAAAGAAGTGATAAAATGCAGGATATTTTGAATTTTCATTGATTTGACATTTCCATCTATAAGCTGCTACCTTCCATTTTTCCTCTACAGCATAAATAACAGGAATACGCTTAAAGATCATTTTTGCAACTTTTTTGGCTACATTTTCTTCTGTTGGTACTTCTCTCTTGAAGCTTTCTCTTGCCTTTTTAAGATAATTAATAGTCTCCTCTATCTCTGACTTTTTAGAGGATACTGCTCCTATTTTTTCCAAAACTACAAAAGAAGGAATTGTTACATAGCCTATAGCAGCTCTTGGTGCCATGCCTGATGGTATCTCAACCAAAGTAAGATTTTTTTCATTTGCAAATTCTTTTAATTTTCCTCCACTTGTTACTGCTACAACAGAGGCTCCTTTATCATAAGCAGCTTTGGCAGAATTTAAAGTTTCTACAGTATTACCTGAATAACTAACCGCAAATACTAAGGTTTTACTATCCACCCAAGTAGGGAGATCATAATCTCTGTTTACATATATAGGAAATCTTGCTTCTTTAAAAAGGGCACTTTGTAAAACGTCGCCTCCTATAGCAGATCCGCCCATACCAAGCACAAGAACCCTCTCTATATTATAAGACACATTTTTTATAGGAGTAGAATAAGAAACTTCTGCAGCTCTTTCTATTTGTTCTGGCAAATTATAAACTGCTGAATACATGTCCTTGGGGTCTAAGTTTTTAAGAACCTCAATTTGATCCAATTTCTCTACCATCTTTATGCCTCCTTTAATTATTTTGTTTGTGAAATTATTTTAGCTTATAATTAAATCGTTGACAATAATTAAATACTCTGTATACTTTAAAAGTATTTAAAATAATTTAAGAAAGGAGGATGAAAGAAATGGAAACAAAGGTTGTATGGAATGGAGAAATGAAATTTACAGGAACAACTCCTTCTAACTTCAATATCGTCATGGATTCTACACCAGATCATGGAGGAGGAAATGAAGGACCTCGCCCTATGGAGCTTATACTTGTAGCTCTTGGGGGATGTACAGGTATGGATGTAATCTCTATTTTAAATAAAATGAAAGAGAAGGTTGAACATTTTGAAATGAAAATCACAGCAGAAAGAGCCCAAGAGCATCCTAAGGTTTATACCAAAGTACATATTGAATACATTTTCAAAGGGGAAAATTTAAATGAAGCTAACATCAAAAAAGCTATAGATCTTTCTCAAACAAAATACTGCTCTGTATCTGCTATGTTAAGAAACACAGCAGAAGTTACATACTCATATAAAATACTTTAGTGGAAGGGAGAGAACAGGCTAAGTATGGATAATGTAAGAGTAAGAATAGCACCAAGCCCCACTGGATATCTCCATGTAGGGACTGCTCATACTGCTCTTTTTAACTGGCTTTTTGCAAAGCATAACAATGGAAAATTTATATTAAGAATTGAGGATACTGATATACAAAGGTCATCAAAAGAATATGAAGAAAATATTTTAGAAGGATTAACTTGGCTTGGTCTATATTGGGATGAAGGTCCATATTATCAAACTCAAAGATTAGATCTGTACAGAAAATATGCAGAAGAGCTTCTTAAAATAGGTGCAGCATATTATTGTTATTGCACTCCTGAAGAATTAGAACAAAGAAGAAAAGAGGCTTTAGCTCAAAAAAGACCTCCAAAATATGATAGAAAATGCTTATATCTATCAGATGAAGAAATAGCAAAATACGAAAGAGAGGGAAGAAAACCTGTTATAAGATTATTAGTTCCAGAAGGTAAAACTGTTTTTAATGACATCATAAGAGGCGAAATAGAATTTGATAATGAGGATATAGGAGATTTTGTGATAATGAAATCAGACGGCATTCCTACCTATAATTTTGCTGTAGTTGTAGATGACTACACAATGGGAATCACTCATGTAATAAGAGGAGAAGATCATATATCAAATACTCCCAAACAGCTTTTTATATATAATGCCCTTAACTGGACTCCACCTGAATTTGCCCATTTACCTTTACTTCTTGGCCCGGATCGATCTAAGCTTTCAAAAAGACATGGTGTTACATCTGTTACAGAATATAAAAAGATGGGATATTTACCAGAAGCTTTAGTTAACTACCTTGCTCTTTTAGGGTGGACCCCAGAAGAAAATAAAGAAATTTATACAATTGAAGAATTAATAGAACTTTTTGATTTAAGAAGGGTCACTAAAAATCCAGGTATTTTTGATATAACAAAACTTGAGTGGATAAATACACAACATATAAGAAGACTTTCTGTGGAAAAATTGGCTGAGCTTACTTTGCCATTCTTAGAAGAGGTAGAATGGTTCAATAGGAACAATTTTGATAAAAATTACTATTTAAAAGTTGTCTCTATTCTACAAGAAAGATTAAAAACCCTATCCCAGATACGAGAATATGGAGATTATTTCTTCTTAGATAAACTTAATTACGACCTTGAAACTGTAAAAAAAGTATGTAAAAGTCCAGATATACATATCTATTTAGAGAAAATTAAAGAAGAATGGTCTAAAATTCCAAATTCAGAATTCAGCGCTCAAAATTTAGAAAACATATTAAGAAATTTAGCTGAAACCCATCAGATTCCAACAAAAAATTTAGTCCATCCTATCCGTGTTGCATTAACAAATAAAACTGTTGGGCCTGGTCTTTACGAACTTGCAGAAATTCTTGGGAAAGAAAGAGTCATAAAAAGATTAGAAGAGTTTATAGAGTGCCTTAAAGAACTTTAAACTCCAAAAGTAATATGTTAAGACGCTCTCCTTATAAAGATATAATAAATTACGAAAATATCCTTTCTAAGGATATAGGAGAAGGAGAGCGTCTTTTTCTGCACTATACCTTAATACAAGCAAAAAGTAATCTGGAAATAGCTGAAAAATCTGACTATTTTGTCTCTCCTCTTCTCTTTTTCTATGGTATAGTAGCATTAGCCAAAATTATAATTTTGAAAAACTCCAAGATTATACCAAGAGAGGTTTTACATGGACTTACAGTAAGAGTAGCTGGAGAAAAATCCATAGATTGGACTAAAAACTATGATCCTAAAAATGAAACAGTTCTCGTTAAGGAAAAAGGTCTTTTTCCTACTTTTTACAAATCTATATCTTCCCATGCTCTTCCCGAGGGTGAAAAATACACCTTAGGAGATCTCTTCCTCTTTCTCGAAAAAAAAACCTCATTAGAACCTTTAGCTGTCCATTATCTTATTCTATTTCTTCTATCTATGCTAGCAAGATATGAACCTCAAAAGTGGGGATGGGCATATGAAAAATCTTCTTTCTCAAGAGAATTGAATACCTATTTAAAAATTGTAGGAAGAGAGATTTATGATCTTTGGAGAGAGAAGATTAATTTATAATAGCTTTCAAAAAGATCCTTAATTAGAGAAATATTATAAAGATCTTTAAAACTCATTAGCTTATTATAACTTTTGTCAAAGTATTTTTCAGCAATATTAAAGGTAGCTTCTTTTACCCTTTTTTTATCTAAAAGCTCAATTATATATAAAATATCCCTCTCAGATAATCTTTCCCTCATCCATATTTCTTCTAACATCATTCTTTCCTTATCTGAAGCCTCCGAATATAAGTACAATACAGGATAAGTTTTCTTCCGTCGTAAAAGGTCATTAAAGGTGTTCTTTCCTGTTTTATTTGGATCACCCCAAATTCCCATAGCATCATCAGCTATCTGGAAGAACAATCCAAAATCTCTACCAATCTCTTGGAAGATTTTTGCTATATCCTCCTTATAAATTGCTGAATAAGCTCCTAAATAGAAGCTTGTAGAAAAAAGTTTAGCTGTCTTTTTCTCTATCATAATAAGATATTCTTTAAGAGATACTTCTTTCTTTTTTTCAAACAATAAATCCAGATATTGACCTTCTATAAGTTCTCTTATAGTCTCAGTAATAGTTGATAGGGTTTTAGCAAGAAGCTGAGGATTTAAATTAGATAGAACCTGAAATGTCATATCAAATAAAAGATCTCCCACATTTATAGCTTGAGCTTCTCCCCAAATTTTCCATACAGTCCATCTTCCATGTCTTTTCTCATCTCTATCTTGAATATCATCATGAACAAGAGAAAAATTATGAAGAAATTCTAAAGAGGATGCTATATCTAAAACAGAGTCAAGATCACCACCTAAGGATTGATTTATTAATACACAAAAAAGAGGTCTTAATCTTTTTCCACCTTTAAACTCCATAAGAGGCTGAAAGTTTTCATCCACCCAGCCCATATGGTATGCAGTAATAAAATGAACTGGAACCTCTGATGAAAACTTATTCCAATTTTCTTGTAATCTTTTCTCTATTTGAAGAAGATATTTTTGAATTTCGTTCATATCCATTCCATTAATTCTTTAAAAAATTCCAAAAAATGTTTATCTGATAAAGCTTCGTTATGAGCAGGTGTTATACATACCACCTTTCCATTACCATAACAATGATACCATCCTGCTATGGATTCCCCATTTAAGGATTTGGAATAAAGAAAAACATTTGTTCTTCCTTTATCACAATATACAAAATAGTGTTCATCAAGAAGCTCAAAATTTATATTTTTCCCATCCTTAGGCGATTTTCCGAAATATTCTACTTTCCCTCTTTCAGGATGATATTTAAAATAACCTTTTAATATATCTTTTACAAAAAGACTTTCTGGATCATAGGAGGCAAGACCAGAGTGCCAGACTAAAAATTTTCCTCCTTCTAATATATAATTTTGTATATTACTTTCTATATCTTTTCGCATCCAAACTTTGTCTTTATCTTGCCCTATTCTATTTTCCCTTCCCAAAATAATTAGATGATAATTTTTTAAATTAATAGGAAAATCATCTGGAATTATATAATCAATATAGTCCTCTTTATTTTTTACTTTTTCTAAGACTTCTTTCAAATAAACTTCAGGATGATAAAAATCCCCTAATATTGCAAGAATTCTCCTCATTTTCTAAAAATTCTCCAAAAGTTCTATTATAAATTTTATTCTTTCAAATGAATCAAGATAAGTATACATACCACCTGTATAGTAGCCTTGCTGAGCAACTTCTATCCCATTTTTCTTAAAATCCTCTATTATCTTTTTCGTACCCTTTACTAAAAATCCTAAATGATGTACCCCTTCCCCATGAGTATCTAAAAACTCTCTCCAAGTAGAAGGATTTTCATCCGGTTCAATAAGTTCTATCTCTACGTTCTTAAAATTTTTAAAGAAAGCAAGCTTAGCCCTTGCTGGTGTAGGATTTCCTTTATATTGTGTCTTAGCTTTTTCATAGACATCAGTGATAATAATTTCAGGTTTTTCAACCCCAAAAATTTTAGAATATTCCTCTACTGCCTTTTCAATATCTCTCACAATTATACCTATCTGAACCACTACATCAGTACCTAAAATATCATTCACCATTTTCCTTTTCCTCCTTACAATATATTCTATTTTTAATTATATAATTTTCTACAAGATCTGGTACCAAGTATTTAATAGACAACCCTTTTTTTATTCTGTCCCTAATCTCTCTTGCCGAAATTGGGAAATATGGAAATTCCAGAAAAAAGATTCTATCTTCAAATTTTTCAAAAAGCTCCTTAATCTCTTCGGAAAAATAATTTTCTCCTCTACTTCCAATAACTATTTTTGAAAGTCCCAAAATATCATAAGGATCCTTCCAAGTTAGAAAATATTTAAATGCATCTTGTCCCAGTAAAAGATACATCTCCGTATTATAAAAAAGAGAAGATAGATCTTTTAAAGTGTCAATAGTGTAAGAAACACCTTCTCTTTCAAGCTCTATAGGTAATACCTCAAAATAAGGATTATTAAGAATAGCTAACATAACCATCTCATATCTTTGTTTTGAGGTAGCTTCTGGAATTTCTCTATGGGGTGGTATCTTATTAGGTATAAAAAATACCTTATCTAAATGAAATTTTTCTCTTGCATATTCTGCAAACCAGAGATGTCCATAATGAATAGGATCAAAAGTACCTCCTAAAACGCCAATTCTCTTCATAGTTATCCCTTCAATATTAAAGAATTATTTTTTTTATCAAATATAAACATGTAATCTCCTATTTTAACTATATCCCCATCAGACACTCTATATTTATTCAAAAGTTTTATAATTCCTCGTCTTTTAATATAATTAGAAAAATAGGCAAAGGCTTGCGGATTATAAAGATCTAATTTATTAGCTATTTTTTCAGTTTTATCATCTTTAAGTACCCATATATTTTCTTCATTTTTCTCAAGTAATGGTACCTCTAACTCTTTAATTAATTCTTTATTAGAAATCTCTTTATCTAAGTCAATAGCAGGAATATCTTTCTTCTTTTCTTTCACATATTTTTCTAACATTTCTAAAAACTTATCTACATTTATTCCCTCTTTGGCTGAGATAAAGATATAAGGTATACTTAAGCTTTTAAGCCATTCTTTAATTTCTTTCATTCTTTCTTGAGTCTCTGGTAAATCAATTTTATTGATTACAATAATCCTCGGTTTTTCAAGAAGTTTTGGGCTATAAAGACTTAACTCTTTTTGTAATATTTCATATGCTTTTTGTAGAGGATTCTCCAAATCACTTCCATCAAGAACAAAAACCAGAACTGATGTTCTCTCAATATGTCTTAAAAATTCATCTCCCATTCCCTTGTTTTCATGAGCTCCTTCTATGATTCCTGGAATATCTGCTACAGTAAATGTAAAATCTCCTCTATCCACAACACCAAGATTAGGGAATTTTGTTGTGAAAGGATAGGGAGCAATTTCTGGAGTTGCATTAGTTATTTTTGAAAGAAGAGTTGATTTACCCGCATTTGGCAAGCCCACAAGTCCTACGTCAGCTAAAAGTTTTAATTCTAAATATAGCCACCTTTCCTCTCCTTTTTCTCCCTTTTCTGCAAAATAAGGGGTCTGTCTTGTAGAGGTTGCAAAATTAGCATTACCTCTACCACCCTTACCACCTTTTGCTACTACTATTCTTTGCCCATGGAATGTCAAATCCCCTAGTAATTCTCCTGTTTCAGCATCAAAAATTAAAGTTCCTACTGGAACTTTAATAATTAAATCCCTTCCATCTTTTCCTTTTTGATTTTTACCTTTTCCGTGCTCTCCTCTCTCAGCATAATAATGACGTTTATAATGGAAATCGAGCAGAGTATCCAAATTCTCATCAGCTTCTATAATTACATCTCCACCCTTACCACCATCACCACCAGCAGGTCCTCCTTTGGGCACATACTTTTCTCTACGAAAAGCAATACATCCGTTACCCCCATCACCTGCTTTAATATATATTTTTGCCCGGTCTATAAACATACCTTGGATTAATTTTGAGAAACAGGGAGAACATTTATATATTTTCTGCCATGTTTTACAGAAAACTTAACAATACCTGGTTTTAATGCATAAAGAGTGAAATCTTTACCCAAACCCACATTTATACCTGGATAAATCTTTGTACCTCTCTGTCTAACTAATATATTTCCAGCATCCACCAACTGCCCCTCAAATCTCTTTACTCCCAAATATTTAGGATTACTATCCCTACCATTTCTACTTGCTCCACCTGATTTTTTGTGAGCCATTTATTTTCACCTCCTATTTTTAAGGTATTACTATTTCTTGTATTAAGAGTTGTGTAAACGGCTGTCTATGACCATACTTTCTTCTATAATGTTTCTTTCTTTTGAACTTAAATACAATTACTTTTGGATATTTATCCTGCCTAACTACCTTTGCCTTAATCTTAGCACCATTTACGTATGGCTTTCCTACCAAAACGTTATCCTCTTTACTTACCAATAGAACTTTATCCAATACTACCTCTTCACCCACATTTGCTTTTATTTTTTCCACATTAACTAAGCTTCCTACACTTACTTTATATTGTTTCCCTCCTGTTTCCACTATAGCAAACATTCCCTATAACCTCCTTACAAAAGTTGATATTTTAAATGAATTAACATTACAATTTATCACTTTATACAAGTATTTGTCAAGATTTCAAGATTAGAAAATAAAATTTGACAACTTTAGTTATATAATTCTATACTTTAATAAGCTTTTACTTTTATACATATATTTTGCAAATTATGAAAATGGAGGTAAATAATATGAACCAAAAAAGTAAGGTTAGTATAGTGAGAACAACTAATAAAAATATATATAATGCTGTTGGAGATGCGATAGATCTTATTGGCGGAATTGATAAATTTGTAAAGTCAGGTGATGTTGTTCTAATAAAACCAAATGCCTTTATAAGTAAGGAAGAGAAAGGTTTTATTTCAGACCCTGATGTGGTTCTTTCCATAGCAAGGTTATGTAAAGAGCAAGGAGCAAAAGAGGTATATATAGGAGAGAGAACACCTAGTGTTTATAAATGGTATCCTCAAGAGAAAATAGATATAGCAAAAGTAGTATGCTTTGATGACACTCATTTTAATTTAAGGGTATTACCTAATGCCAGAGTTATAAAAACAGCTGTTCCCATACCTAAAATTGTAGAAGAATGTGATGTATTTATAAATGTACCTGGTCTGAGATTTCATGCCTTAACTATTATATCAAATGGTATGAAAAACATAATGGGAATTATGCCTAAGGAAACAACTCTTTTGATACACCTTTCTGGATTAGAGGATGCAATTGTAGATCTTAACTATTTTAGAAGAAGTAATCTTGTAATTTCTACTGCAATACATACTATAGTTGGAAATTTCCCAGTTACAGGATATGGAATAGAGAGTAATACATTGATTGCTGGAGATAATGTAGTTGCTGTAGATTCTGTATCAGCATTAATATTAAATGCTGATCCTCACAATATAAGACACCTAACATTAGCAAATGACTTAGGACTTGGACCTATAGATATGGGGAATATAGAACTTGTTGGTGAATCTATAGAATCTTTAGAATGGAGAAAAAATATTGCTTTGCCAATCATAGACTATGAAAATTTTAGGGACAGAATAAATATAATAGATCCATTTAAGGCATGCCAGGGATGTAAAAGGGCAGTAAGCAGTGGTCTCTCAGACATCATTGAAAACTATCCAGATGTTGATCTTTCAGATGTAACTATAGTATTAGGCCCTGTTGAAGATTTGGACAAATTTAAACTGACAGATAAAATCATTCTTTTTGGGAATTGCACTTTTCCATATAGAGATAGAGGACTATATGTACAAGGTTGTCCCCCAAGAGCTAATATGGCAAAGCAAGCAATAAAGGATATTAAAAATTTAAAGTAATATAATTTTATCGCTATCTGCCGATTCTCTTGCCTTAATAGCTACCTCAGTAACATAGAAGGAATCTTCTGGCCTAACCATACATTTTCCCTTCCCCATTATTTCATTGATAAAATCCACAAAGATCCTTTTTCCTGGCATAAGTAGTAACTCTTCACCTTTATACTTCTCGTTTATTAAAAATACTTTGTTAAAAATGATTTCTATTATACCATCCGTACCCACAATTCTTACTCTATCATCATCATGAGTTGGAGCATTAGATGGTCTTAAATAATCAATGCTTAAAGAAGCAAATATTTCGTTTTCCAAAGTAAAAAAACAAAGAGCTGTGACCTCTAAATCCCCATTATCTTTGTTATATTTTCTTGAGTGAGTAGCATATACTTTTTTAAATTTCTTATTGGTAAACCAATAAATCCAATCAATAGCATGAATTCCTACCCATGGAATTGTCCCCCCATAAGATTCCCTGTGTTTATAAAACTCTGGTCTATTCCCTAATTTGTAAGATTTTTGAGTGTTTATTAATCTAATATTACCTATTACACCTTCTTGAATTTTATGCCAAGCTGTTAGAAACCATGATTTGTATCTTATTCCAAACATAGCACATAGATGTTTATTGGATTCATAATAAACTTTCTTCAGATTTTCTAGATCTTCCATGGTAGTAGCTAATGGTTTCTCACTAAAAACATGACAACCATACTTCAATACTTTCATATTTAACCTTGCAATGTCTCCAAAATGACAAGCAACTACTGCTATATCAGGCTTAGTTTCTTCTATCATCTTCTCATAATTATCATACACATTTACCTTATAAGGAAGAGCTTTTATCGTTTCTAAAACTTTGCTTATATCCTCACCATATGATCCAGGAGCAACACCAACAATTTTATAATCTGTAATTTCCTTTAATCCTTCCATCACGTAATTTATATGTCCAGAACCACCTATAATGACTATTTTCATTACTTTTTACCTCCTAAATAGATAATTTCTATGATTATTATATCTTAGAAATGATCATTGAAAAATCTCATAATTTTTGATAAAATACAGCTTGGAAAGATCAGAAGATAAATTGTACATTTGAGATGTTGACAAACTATCAATAATATAGTATATAAAAATACCTGTGTGAGCCGCTAGCTCAGTCGGTAGAGCACCTGACTTTTAATCAGGGGGTCACAGGTTCGATTCCTGTGCGGCTCACCAATGAAAGGGCCCTCATCGTCTAGCCCGGCCTAGGACACCGCTCTTTCAAGGCGGTGACGGGGGTTCGAATCCCCCTGAGGGCGCCAAAGTGGGCGGATAGCTCAGTGGTTAGAGCGCCTGCCTTACAAGCAGGAGGTCGTAGGTTCAAGTCCTGCTCCGCCCACCATAAAAAAATGATATAATATATAATGTGGGGTCGTGGTGTAGCCCGGTTTAACACACCTGCCTGTCACGCAGGAGACCGCGGGTTCGAATCCCGTCGACCCCGCCATTTTTTTATAGTAAATTGAACCTTGAGGGCCGGTGTAGCTCAGAGGCAGAGCAGCCGATTCGTAATCGGCATGTCGCCGGTTCGAATCCGGCCTCCGGCTCCATAAGAAGGTGTTATTTATATGGTTGAATTTGGCAAGGTTGTAGATAAAAAGGGTAATATTTTAAAGATAGAATTAAACCCTACCTCTACGTGTAAGATATGTGGTCTTTGTCATTCGGAAGGTACATATAACTTTTATCTTGATGCCTTAGATAATTGTAACGCAAAAGTTGGCGACACAGTCGTTATTGAGATAGAAAGAAAAAAATATTATAAGGCCTTATTTTTAATATACGGATTACCTTTAATTCTTTTCATTATTGGCGTTATTTTGGGATACTTATTCAATCCCAAAATACATTTTGACCCTCAACTTTTTGGACTAATCTTAGGCTTCTTATTAATGGCTCTTGGTTATATTTTGGTAAGATTTTTAGATCGTAAGTTAAGTAAAAAACAACAATATATTATGGTGGCTAAAAAAGTTGTTTAAAGATTTTAAGCCTCCAAAGGGATATAAATTACTCATAACTGCACCAAACTATATAATTGGTGAATTAGTATATAACTTATTAACCACTTCAGGTTTACATCCTCAAATTTTATCTTCCTCTTTTCCCTACACAGATCCTGTATATATGGGCAGAGGATTACCTGTTTACATAATAGTACCAGAAAACGAGTTTGAAGAGGCTAAAAGAGTTATAGAAGAAGAAAACATAGATAATAATTGACTTAATTTATTAACCTTTTTATAATCAGAAAAATTTTAAGTTCTGGGGTGAGAAAAGATGGAGAATATGGAAAAGAAATTACAAGAAGCTAAAGCTGCAAGTTATAAATTAGCATTACTCAAAACCAAGGCAAAAAATGAAGCATTAAGAAAAATAGCAGAAGGTATAGAAAAAAATATTCCAATAATATTGGAGGAAAATAAAAAAGATCTAAAAAGAGGAGAAGAAAAAGGCTTAAGTAAAGCATTAATGGACAGAATACTTCTCAATGAGAAACGTCTAAAAGACATTGTTCGAAGCATTGAAGATGTAATTAAACTGCCAGATCCAGTTGGAGAAATTATTTCTATGCAAAAAAGGCCTAATGGGATACTAGTAGGACAGATGAGAGTACCTATTGGTGTTTTAGCTTTAATCTACGAAGCACGACCAAATGTAACTGTTGATGGAGCAATTTTAGCAATAAAATCGGGAAATTCTATAGTTCTAAGAGGAAGTTCAGATGCCTTATATTCAAATATTGTTCTTGCTAATATAATGAAGGAAGCATTATCAGAATCAGAAGTACCCCCAGAAAGTATCCAAATTATAGAGACACCAGAACACTCAGCTGTAGAAAAACTTCTTCAAATGAGAGATTATATAGATGTGGTCATACCGAGAGGAAGTGCAAATTTTATTAAATATGTAATGAATATATCTAAGGTACCTGTCATAGAAACTGGCGCAGGAAATAATCATATATATGTAGAAGAAGATGCTGATTTTGATATGGCGAGAAAAATAATAATAAATGCAAAAGTTCAAAGACCATCTGTTTGTAATGCTATTGAAAAGCTTCTTATTCACAAAAATATTGCAGATAAATTCATACCATTAATAGTTGAAGACTTAAGAAAATATAATGTGGAGATTAGAGGTTGTGAAAAAACATGTCAAATTATAAAAGATGCAATTTTAGCTACAGAAGAAGATTGGTACACTGAATATTTAGATCTTATTATTGCAATAAAAGTAGTAAATTCTTTGGAGGAAGCTATAGAACACATAAATAAATACAATACAAAACACTCAGAAGCTATTATAACAAAAGATTATCATAAAGCAATGACTTTCCTGCAAAGAGTTGATGCAGCTGCTGTTTATGTTAATGCATCTACTAGATTCACTGATGGTGGAGAATTTGGGCTCGGTGCAGAGATAGGAATATCTACTCAAAAACTACATGCAAGAGGACCTATGGGATTAAAGGAGCTGACCACCACTAAATATATCATCTTTGGAGAAGGTCAGATAAGAGAATAAAAAGAAAGGAGAAGTAATATGAAACTTGGTATTATTGGTGGAGGAATGATGGGAGAAGCTATTCTCTCGGGTATACTTTCCTCTTCCTTTTTAAAAAAAGAAGATATATTAGTCTCAGAACCTCTTGAAGAGAGAAAAAAATGTTTAACAGAAAAATATGAAATAAGGGTGGTTTCAGATAATGTATATACGGTGAATAATTGTGAATATATTCTTTTAGCTATAAAACCACAAAACTTCAAAGAGGTACTTCAAGAAATTTCTCCACATATAAAATCCCATCATGTAATAATATCAATAGCAGCTGGTATTCCTATTTCCTTAATATCTAAATATATAAAAGAAGCAAGAAGTATTATTAGAGTAATGCCTAATCTTCCCTGTACTGTTAATAAAGGAACAATAGCGATTACATATTCAGAAGCAAAAGAGGAAGATATTAAGTTTACTAAAAGTCTTTTTGAAACAACTGGAAAAGTATGGATTTTGCCTGAAAAATATTTTGATACAGTAACTGCTCTTACGGGAAGTGGTCCAGCTTTTGTTGCTTTAATTTTACAAGGTTTTACATTATCAGGTGTAAAAGGTGGGATACCATATAATATATCAAAAGAGATAGTTATTCAACTTTTCGAGGGAGTATTGGAGTATATTAAGAGTAAAAATCTAACCTTTGAAGATATAATTAGAATGACCTCATCACCTGCTGGCACAACCATCATGGGACTTGAAGTTCTATATAATGAAGGAATTATTGGAATAATTATGAATGCTATAACGTCATCCAAAAATAGAGGCTCTGAAATAACTAATGAGATTAAGGAGGGACTGCTATGAGAAGAGAAAGAGGAATATGGCAGGTTATACTTATTATTTTCATCTTGGGAGCTATAATAGGTGGCTTAATTGGAACTGTTGGAGGTTACTATTTAGTTAGTAATAAAAATAAAACATCATCCACAGAAATATCCAATAATATTCTTCCCACTCAAGAGGTTTATGTACCAAGTGCATTAGGATCTTTTGAAAAAGATGTAGTAGCTATTGTTAAAAAGACAATGCCAGCAGTAGTAAACATAAGTACTATTACTTTAGTTGAAGACTTTTTCTTTGGAGTATATCCTCAGTCAGGAGTAGGTTCAGGCTTCGTCATAGATCCTAAGGGATACATTCTTACAAACTATCATGTGGTAGAAGGAGCAAGAAAAATAGAAGTTACACTATCGGAAGGTAAAAAATATACAGGTAAGGTAATAGGATATGATAAAAGATCAGATTTAGCAGTAATCAAAATAGATGCTGAAAATCTTCCTTATCTGCCCTTAGGAGATTCTGATAAATTAGAACCAGGTCAATTTGCCATAGCTATAGGAAACCCTTATGGTCTTAATAGGACAGTCACCTTAGGAATAGTTAGTGCTCTTAACAGAACCATTATTGAACCTAATGGAGTAAGACTTGAAAATCTTATTCAAACAGATGCTGCTATTAACCCTGGAAATAGTGGTGGACCACTTATAAATATAAAGGGAGAAGTTATAGGTATAAATACTGCAATAAAAAGTGATGCCCAAGGAATTGGGTTTGCAATACCAATTAACAAAGCTAAACAAATTGCAAACAAATTAATTAAAGAAGGAAAAATTACTTACCCATGGATAGGTATAAGAGGATATGCTATTACTTCTGATATGTTGGATTATATTAAGTTCCCTGTAAATAAAGGAGTAGTTATAGCAGAAGTAGTACCTGGAAGTCCTGCTGATAAAGCTGGCTTAAAAGGAGGAAACAGAGTCATTTATGTTGATGGTACTCAAATAATTGTAGGTGGAGATATCATCACTAAAATTGACGGAAAAAGTGTAGATAGTATGGAAGAACTAAGGTCAGAAATACAAAAAAGAAAAGTAGGAGATGTGGTAGAAATAACATACATAAGAAATGGAAAGGAATATACTGTTAAAATTAAGTTAGAAGCAATGCCAGAAGACATATCCGGATAGTGAAAATTAAGATTTTATTAGTAGGAAAAATAAGAAATGAATTTATCAGGGTAGGAGTCCATGAATATAGAAAAAGGCTCCTACCCTTTTTTAATATAGACATCGAATATCTACAAAATTTCTCCAATTTACCTAAGGAAATTGCTTTATCAAAAGAAGGAGAAATTATAAAAAAAATAATTAAAGATAAAAAATATATTATATCCTTAGATAAAGAAGGCAAAGAATTATCCTCTGAAGAATTTGCTTATAAGCTTTTTGATTCAGACAAAATTTCTCAAAATAATGAAATAATCTTTATTATCGGAGGAATATACGGAATACCAGAAGACATTAAAAAATCCAGTAATCTTATCTTATCACTTTCCAAAATGACCTTCACTCATGAATTTGCATTATTAATCCTATTAGAACAGATATACAGAGGAATAAAAATTTTAAAAAACGAACCTTATCATTATTAAGATTATTTCCTCTTTGTAAGAAGATACATACCTAAGATTAAAAAGATTATATTTCCTAACCATGCTCCTAAAAAGTAAGAAATAATCCCTGCCTTGGCAAGAGATCTTCCTATAGAAAATAATATGTAATACACAAAAATAGAAATAACGCTTAAACCAAAAGAAAGAGATCTACCACCTTTTCCCATCTGAAGGCCTAATCCAAGAGCTAAAATTGCAAAAATTGGACAAGTAAAAGGGAGAGCAATTCTTATATGAAACTCTGTCTTTAGATTTCTTGTATTTAATCCAATTCCTTCAAAAAGTTTTATCTGATTTATAATCTCAAAAATACTCATTTCATCAATAGGCTTTGATGAAGGTGTTAATTGTTCTGGATTTCTAGTCAGATTAACCTTTTGTTCCTTGAATTTTCCTTGAAAAATCATTTCCCCATTATCATTAAGTGCATATATCTCTCCATCTTGAAATCTCCAACCCACGTCTTCATTGAAATATGCCCTTTTAGCAGACATAATTAATTTTATCTTCCCATCTTCTAAAAATTGAATTAATAGTATATCCTCAAATTTTTTATTTTTAGGATCCACTTTTCTGAAAAAGTAGAAATTATGATTTTCATTGAAAAATACATCCTCACGTGCAGGAACTAATACTGTATTATATACCTTGCTTAATAATATTTTTTCTCTTTCATAGGCCTTAGGAGAAAGGATCTCATTAAAATAAAACATAATAATCTGTACAGAAAAAGACAAAATAAGTATAGCAGGCAAAAAATATCTTATAGAAGCTCCTGAAGCTTTCATTGCCATAATTTCTCCATGTTCACTAAATTGGCCTATAACAAAGATAACTGCGAGAAATATAGCCATAGGAAAAGTATAAGTTAAGTATGGGGGAATCTTTGTCAGAAAAATCTGAAAAGCTAAATCTAAAGGTACCGAACGAGCTATAACCAAATCCATAATACTAAAAAGGGGAGAAATAATTAGGATGGTAGAAAAAAGTAAAACTCCCACAATAAACACAGGTATAAAATTTTTGAGAAAATATTGAGAAATTATTTTCAAAGCCTAAACGGGGCTTTCCAATATGGCAATTGTAGCCCCTTCTCCTCCCTCCGCTAGTGAGGCTAAATAAAATTCTTTTACATAGGGTACACTTTTTAAATATTCGTGAACAGCATTTCTTAATTTACCCGTACCTTTCCCATGAATTATTCTTACTCTTCTTAATCCAGCTAAAAAGGCCTTTTCTAAATATTTTTTCAATTCTTCTAATGCCTCATTTACAGTCATCATTCTTATATTAAGCTCAGAAGGAACATTCTCTTTATTATCTCTTTGTATATATACATATTTATTAATAATATGTTCCTCCTTTGATATAACCTGCTCTAATTCATTCCAAGGAATGTTTATTTTTATAATTCCCACTTGTACTGTAACTATTTTTTTCTCTCTATCTATATCCAGTACTATACCTTCTTTTTTTGTATTTTTAATCCTTACTCTATCTCCTTCTTGAGGAATATATTCTATATTAACAAATTCCTCTTGAGAGATAAGCTCCTTTTTAATTAATCTTATATCTTCTTGAAGTTTCTGTGCCTCTTTCATACTAATATTCCCTTTCTGCAATTCCCTAATTATATTTTTTACTTTATTCTCTACCTCCATTAATTCCTCCATTATCTCCTTTTTCTGTTTATCCTTTAACTCTTCCTTTTCTTTTTGTATACTCCTCTTCTCTTCTTCTATTTTTCTTTTCTCCTCCTGTAACTCTTTCCTAATCTTTTCTACTTTTTCTATTTCTTCTTGAAGCTTTCTTCTTCCCCTTTGTAATTCTCCTATAACTTCTTCCAATTCTATTTCTTCTTCACTTAGAAAACCCATTGCTCTATCTAAAATTTTTCTTGGCAAACCAAGTTTTTTAGCAATTAAAAGTGCATTACTCTTACCAGGTATTCCGATGTTTATTTTATATAAAGGTTTAAGAGTATTCTCATCAAATTCAAGAGAAGCATTCTCCATACCTTCATATTTGGAAGCCAAAATCTTAAGCTGAGGAAAGTGAGTTGCTATAACATTTATTGTATCTTTACTATGAAAGTACTCCAATAAAGCCACTGCTAATGCAGCGCCCTCTTGTGGATCTGTACCTGCTCCAAGTTCATCCAGAATTACTAAAACTTTTCTATCTCCAGTTTTCTCCAAATAATCTATAAATGAAATTATGTTAGTCATATGGGAAGAAAAGGTACTAAGATTTTGCTCAATACTTTGTTCATCTCCTATATCTGGAAATACTTGATTGAATATTCCAAGAGCAGTGCCTTCTTTAGCAGGTACAGGAATTCCTGCTTGATTTAAAAGTACAAAAAGACCGATAGTTTTTAATGTTACAGTTTTTCCTCCAGTATTAGGACCTGTAATAACTAAGGTATTAAATTTTCTTCCTACTTCTAAACTTATAGGAACAGCCTTTTCTCCAAGAAACGGATGTCTGCCTTCCCTTATAATTATTACAGGATTCTCATCTATAATGGGTATTGTAGCATTATACCTTTGTGCCCATTTAATTTTCGCATATACAAAATCCAAATAGAAAGCAGTATTTAAGGTTTCTAAAACTTCCTCTTTATGTTCTAAGAATTGTAAAGAAAGCTTTCTTAGTATCTTCTCTATCTCTTTTTTTTCTTCAACCTCTAATAAAGCTAACTGATTATTTAACTCAACGATAGAAAGAGGTTCCACATATACTGTGAGTCCAGAAGTAGATTGGTCATGTACAATTCCAGAAATTTTAGTCTTAAATTCTTGTTTTACAGGAACCACATATCTTCCATGTCTTATAGTAACAATTTGATCTTGTAAATATATACGCCAATCTTTATTTATAATATTATTTAAGGTTTCTTTGATTTTTTGTTGGATTCTCTCCTTCTTTTGTCTTATGGACTTTAACTCAGGAGACGCTGTATCAAGTACTTCAGCATTTTGAATAGCTTTTCTTATCTGTGAATAAAGATCTGATAATACAAATATATTCCTTCCCCATAGATTTGGTGCTAAATTTTTAGCTTTATTCTGATAATCTTTCAATTTTTTAAAAGTCTCTAATGTATTAGCAATTTCCTCAAATTCTTCAGGATATATTATTCCACCTATCTCTGCCTTCTCAATATAACTTCTTAAATCTTTTACTCCAGAAAAGGTAGGATAACCTAAAGAATAGACTGTTTTTAAAGCCTCTTCATTTAATAAATGCCATCTACTAATAATATCTATCTCTGTAATTGGCCTCAAGCTTAAAATTAGCTCTTTTCCACCTGTAGTTTCAGTCTCTTTTTCTATCTCTTTTATAATCTTTTCCCATTCTAATACTTTTAAGGCTTTTTCCATTTATTTCTGTCTTAAATACACTCCTATTTCTGAAAGATTTAACAGTATATTTTTGATAATATCATCTACTTCATTATCAGTAAGGGTATAATCTTCCGAAACAAAAAACATAGAGAAAGTAACACTTTTGTATCCTTCTTCTATCTTCTCCCCTTTATATACATCAATAACATTTAAATTCTTTAATAAATTTCCAGAAACTTTTCTTATAACATTTTCTACGTTTACTACTTGCATATCTTCTGGAATAAGAAGAGCAAGATCTCGCTTAATACCAGGATATATTGGTATAGGTTTATATTTTGTCTTTTCTTTTACAAAATTAAGTTTATCTAAATTTATCTCAGAAAAATACACTCTCTCCCTTAAACTCATTTCTTGAGTAATCCATGGATTTACTTCACCCAGATATCCTATTATTTCTCCATTTAAAGATATTTGGCTTTGTCTTAAAGGATGTAGAAAAGAATAAGTACTATTTAGAAAATCAGGGTTAATACCCCATATCTTTTCAAAAAGAAGTTCTATTATTCCTTTTAAGTCATAAAAATCTACTTTTCTAATCTCATATGGTATATTCCATGTATTTGTATACCATCCCCCAGAAAGCAAAATTGCCAAATGTTTTTCCTCAATATAACCGCTAGTGTTTTTGTAAAATACTTTTCCAATTTCAAATAGAAATACATCTTTATTTTGTCTATTATTATTGATTTGAGCAACCTTCAGAAGAGATGGAAGAAGGGAAGTTCTTAATACAGAGTTTTCCAAACTTAATGGATTTTGTATATTTATATAATTATTGAATGGAGAGATGTCTAATACACCTGAGTTTTTAAGATCTTCGTAGGACATAAAACTAAAATTGATGGTCTCATAAAGTCCTATATCAGATAGAAGTTCTCTTATTTTTCTTTCAACAATCTCTTCTACCAAAGGTGGATCTACAACCATTCCTTTCTGGAGTGGTAAAGATGCTATGCTATTGTATCCATGAAAACGTGCAACCTCTTCAATTAAATCTATTTCCTCCTTAATATCTTGTCTATGAGATGGAATTTCTATCTCTAATATTGGATTATGAGATATAACTTTAAATTCTATTTTTGATAATATTTCTATAATTTCATTTTCTTTTAATTCTGTACCAAGAATCTTATTTACTCTTTGAGGTCTTAAAAATATTTTTGGTAAAGGAGGCAATCCTTGATTCAGATCTATTTTATCTTTTGATATCTCACCTTCAGCAACCAATCTTACCATCTCAGCAGCATAATCTAATATCTCTGCAGTCCTATAAATATCTACACCTCTTTCAAAACGCAAGGAAGCATCAGTTCTTAAACCTAATTTTCTTGCACTTCTTCTAATATTAACAGGCATAAAATTGGCTGCTTCAAGAAGTACATTTTCAGTGTTTTCATTTATTTCTGTTTCTTTTCCTCCCATAATACCACCAATACCTACAGCCCTTTCCGCATCGGCTATAACTAATACATTTTCATCCAATTCTTTTTCTTCCCCATTTATTAATATAATCTTTTCTCCCTGTTTTGCTCTTCTGACAATTAATTTTCCTCCTTTAATAAGATCAAAATCATAAGCATGCAAAGGCTGGCCTGTTTCTAGCATTATATAATTAGTAACATCAACTACATTGTTTATAGATCTAAGTCCAACTCTTTCTATTTTCCATCTTAACCATAAAGGAGAAGGACCTATTTTGACCCCCTTTATAAACTTTAAAGTAAAACGAGGGCAAAGTTCATAATCCCATACCTCACACTCTGCAAACTCTTTTATAGAATAAGTAGAATCTTTCGGTTTCTTATATTCAAAATTTAAAGGAATACCAAAATACCCAGATACTTCTCTTGCAATTCCTATATAACTTAAACAATCTCCTCTATTTGATGGTACTTCTATTTCTATCAAATAGTCTCCATCCCCAAAATATTCACTAAATTTTGATCCAACCTTAAAATCTTGAGGTAGAATCATAATTCCTTCTTTATCATCAGAAAATTCTAATTCATATTCTGAGCAGAGCATTCCTTCAGAAATAATGCCTCCAAAATCTCTCTTTTCTAAAGTTGCACCTAATATTTGGGTATTGGGTAATGCTACAGGCACCTTATCACCAATATTGATATTTTTTGCTCCTGTCACAATACTTAAATTTTTATCCCGTACATCCACATTACACACTAAAAGATGATCATATTTAGAATGTTTATTTATATCTTTTATCTCTCCAATTAATATCTCATTCCAGTTTTTACCTATCTCTTTTTGAATAGTAGCATATAGACCAAGATTTCTTAATGCATTTACCAATTCTTTTACAGGAACATTCTCTTTTAGATAATCCATTAACCATCTATATGAGATCAGCATCTTATACCCCCTTTAAAATTGTTTTAAAAATCTTACATCATTTTCATAAAACAACCTTATATCATCTATTCCATATATTTGCATGGCTATTCTATCTGGTCCCATACCAAAAGCAAATCCTGAGTATATTTCAGGATCAATATTTACCACTCTAAATACTTGAGGATGTACCATTCCACACCCGAGAATTTCTAATACACCAGAATATCCACAAGCCTTACATCCTTCACCCTTACATACTCCACACTCTACATACATTTCTGCACTTGGCTCTGTGAAGGGGAAATAACTTGGTATAAAGTATACTTTTCTATCTTTACCAAACAACCTATGAGCAAAAATAGTAAGAACACCTTTTAATTCTGCAAAAGTTATGTCTGTATCAACAGCCAAACCCTCTATTTGATGAAACATGGGACTATGAGTGGCATCTGGCATATCTCTCCTATAACATTTACCAGGGGCAACAATCCTTAATGGAGGTTTTTTCTTTTCCATAACTCTAACTTGTACAGGTGAAGTTTGGGTTCTCAATAAATGTTCTTTATCAATATAAAAAGAGTCATGGGATTCTCTTACTGGATGATCTTCTGGTATATTTAATGCAGTAAAATTATAATAATCTGTCTCTAATTCCGGTCCATAAACCACTTGAAATCCCATCTCTTTAAAAACAGATAAAATCTCTTCTATAACTTGATTTATGGGGTGAATTTTTCCTACTATTTTTTTTCTTCCAGGAAGTGTAATATCAATCTTCTCTTGATGCAACTTATTTTGCAATGTTTTGTATTTTAATTCTTTTTCCTTTTCTTCATACAATTTTTCTAAAACCTCTTTCCATTCATTAACGAGTCTACCAAGCTTTATTCTTTCTTCCTGAGGTAGTTTACCTAATGATCTTAATAGCTGAGTAAGAAAACCTTGCTTCCCTAATACTTCTCTCTTTATTTCCTCAAGCTCATTTGAATTTTCTGCTCTAATGATTCTTTCCTTTGCCTCTTCAAACTTCTTAATATAATCTTCATTCATTTATAATTCCCCCTTCATATCTTTGTCTTTGAGCTTCAAAAAGAAAAATAGAAGTGGCAATTGAAACATTAAGAGAATCTACTTCTTTTTTTAGAGGAATTCTTAGTAAAATAGGATTCATATCTAAATATTCCTCTTTTTTAACACCCCATGCCTCATTTCCTACAATCAGTAAAAAAGAACCTACAAGATTTTCTCTAAAATAAATTTTTTCTGCCTTAGGATCTGCAATTATCACTTTCCATCCTTTAAATTTTTCCTTAATCTCATCTTTATTTGCAAACCATATGGGTAATCTAAATATGGAACCTGTAGAGGCTCTAATCACCTTATAATTATAAGGATCTACTGTATTTTTACTAAGAATCACAGCTGTAACTCCTGCTCCTTCTGAGACCCTTATAATAGTTCCAAGATTCCCAGGATCTTGCACATTATCCACAAAAAGAACCGTTATATTATTTTTATCTTTTAAAATCTCCCATTTTTCACTAAAAAATAAAGGAAACACCCCCATAATTCCTGGGGGTGTTTCTAGAAGCGATATTTTCTTCATTAATGAATCATCTACAATCCTAATTATACTAAAGGAAACTAATTTTTCTATTTCATCCCTTTTTTCTTCCCAATAACTTTTTGAGACAAAAACTTTCTCAATTAAAACTCCACTTTTTATCGCATCTAAAATCAATCTCCAGCCCTCAACTATGCATTTATTTAGCTTTCTGCGTTTCTCCTTATCATGAAGCTTTAAAATTTCTTTGACCTCTGGATTAGAGATGCTGGAGATATATTTCATCTCATATTTTACTATTTTACCTGATTTACAATCTCCTCAAAAACTTTTGGTTCATTAACACAAAGATCTGCTAAAACTTTTCTATCTAATTTAATGTTTGCTTTTTTCAAAAGTCCCATAAATTTACTATAAGAAAGGCCAAATTTTCTTACAGCTGCATTGATTCTAATAATCCAAAGTCTTCTAAAGTCTCTCTTTTTTCTTCTTCTATCTATATAAGCATCATAAAGAGCTTTAATTACAGATTGGTTAGCTATCTTAAATATTCTGCTTCTTCTTCCTCTAAAACCCTTTGCAAGTTTTAAAACCTTTTTATGTCTTCTTCTTGTAATTGTACCACCTTTAACTCTCATTTCTTCATCTCCCCTATTTTATAGACTATATGGTAGATTTCTTTCTACCTTCCAACGATCAACACTTTTAATTTCTCCAGGAATATCTAATCTTCTCTTCCTGGAAGAACTCTTCTTACTTAAATTATGTCTTTTTCCAGCCTTCTTATGCAAGATTTTGCCAGTAGCAGTTACCTTAAACCTCTTAGCAGCTGAAGATCTTGTTTTCAGCTTACTCATTTTTTACCTCCTCTAATACTACTTTTTTATTTGAAGATTTTTTTGTAGGCACAAGCATTGTAACCATAGTCATTCCAACTTGTTGTCCTTTCTTTTCTGCTGTGCCCAAATCTGCTATGTCTTGCAAAATTCTTTCTAAAAGTTTATCACCCCACTCATTATAAATCAACTGTCTACCTTTAAAAAGTATTATCAGTCTTACCTTATATCCTTTTTCTAGAAATTCCCTTATTTTCTTTAGTTTAACCTGATAATCATGCTCTTCAATATTTGGTCTTATCTTGATCTCCTTTACTTCTGAAGCTATTTTTTGGCTCTTTTTAGCTTCTTTTTCCTTTCTTGTTAATTCATACTTAAACTTACCATAATCCATTATTCTACAGACAGGAGGATTTGCATTAGGTGCAACTTCTACAAGATCTAAATGTCTTTCTCTCGCCAATTTAATAGCTTGATCAATAGGCATTATACCAAGTTGTTTACCATCTTCCCCTACTACTCTTACCTCCTTTGCTCTTATCTTCTCATTGATTCTATAATCTTTCTCTATTGAAATACACCTCCTTAAAATTATTCTTCTAAGTAATCTTTTATTTTTTTACTTCTGCTTGGATGGCGCAATCTTCTCAAGGCCTTGGCTTCTATTTGCCTTATTCTTTCCCTTGTTACATTAAAAAGTTTACCCACTTCCTCTAAAGTTCTTGGTTGATTATCTTCTAACCCAAATCTTAATTTAAGAATCTCCCTTTCCCTCTCAGAAAGCTCATTCAATAATTCCTCTATATCTTTTTTCAAAGATTTTTGAATTGCAATATCAGCAGGACTCATACCTTTGTTTTCCACGAAATCAGCCAATCTATTATCTTCATCCTCACCTACAGGCATCTCCAAGGATAATGGCTCTTGTCCTATCATACTTATCTCTCTTATCTTTTCTACAGGAAGCCTTACCCTTTCTGCAATCTCTTCTTCAGTTGGCTTTCTTCCAAGTTCCTGTGTAAGCTGTCTTGTAACTTTATGTATCTTATTCATTGTCTCTACCATATGTACTGGTATTCTTATAGTCCTTGCTTGATCAGCAATAGCTCTTGTAATTGCTTGTCTTATCCACCAAGTAGCATAGGTAGAAAACTTATATCCTTTTCTCCAATCAAATTTTTCAACAGCTTTAATAAGACCAAGATTCCCTTCTTGTATAAGATCTAAAAAAGATAAACCCCTTCCAATATATCTTTTGGCTACACTTACTACTAACCTTAAGTTAGCCTCAATAAGTTTCTTCTTAGCCTCTTCATCTCCTTCTTCTACTCTTTTGGCAAGTTCTATCTCTTCCTCTGGGGTAAGTAATGGAATCTTTCCGATTTCTTTTAAATACATCTTTACAGGATCATCTAATTCTATCTCTTCTGGAAGCTCTAAATCTTCCTCAATAGTTTCAGGTATACTATCCTCTTTTATATCCACAAATAAATCTTCTGCATCTATCAATTCATGGTCTTCCAAGTATTTTTCTACTTCCTCTATATTATCCTCAGGATAAGGAAATTCCGTCAAAACTTCATCAGGAGTTACTTTTTTAGGCTTTTTCTTAGTCATTTAAAATCATCTCCTCCTTAAAAATTTCACTTCTTTACTTCTAAAAGACTCCTCAAGAAATATATTTCTTCCATAATTTCTTTTTCTTTTTCAAGATCAGTCAATGATTTTGATAACTCCTCTATCAATCTGTTTATCTCCTTTTTTATTCTAAGCTTTTGAAAATGATCCCACAAGTAGGGAATTATATCTTTTTGTTTTATAAACTCTTCACCTGATAAAATTGCCCTCTCTATAAGGATTCTTTTATCTTCTTCCCATTGACTTAAAAATTCTTCTAAACCCTTTTCTTTATCCCAAATCCTCCACTTTTTTAAAACATCCTGATACAACACAAAGGTAAAATCATCAGGACTCATATTCTTTATTTGTGTATGTTCAACACCCAATAAAATCAATCCTAACAAAGCTTCTTCCGTTTTTGATACTCCATAATAACGTGTTATTTGAACCTTAGCTTTATCCTCTGTTATTCTACCAGAAAAAATTCTCTTCTGTATCTCTTTTTGAAGCCCTTCTTCGGGCACTCCTATTCTCTTACTTATTAATGGTAAATATTGCTTTATTTTTTCTTGCTGGACAAGTATATTTTTACTACGAAGAATGGAAGATGTCAATATTTCAATTATTTCTTCTAATTTTTCTTTAAAGGTCATGGGTAAATTTAATACATGATCAACAAGAAAATCTAAAGAAGGTTTACTATCTTTAATAAGATTCAAGAATTCATCTTTTGAATATTTTTGTATAAACTCATCTGGATCTTTTACGTCAGATGGAAGAGATAACCAATATACATCTAAACCTTCCAACTCAAGAATAGATAATGCTCTTTTCCCTGCTTGAAAACCTGCTGGGTCTTGATCATATCCTAATATCACTTTATTAGTATAATTTTTTAAAAGCTTCGCTTGTGAAGAAGTTAACGAAGTACCTAAAGAAGCCACCACATTACCTATACCTTCTTGATGAAGTGAGATAGCATCCATATATCCTTCAACTAAAATTGCCTCCCCATCTCTTTTTATAACTTCCTTTGCTTGAAATAGGGCATATAGATTTTTACCTTTACTAAATATCTCACTCTCTGGAGAGTTTATATATTTAGGGTCTTCGCTAGTTATGGTCCTTGCCCCAAAACCTATTATATGACCTCTAAGATTAAATATTGGAAAAATTATTCTTCCAGCAAAAGGATCCTTCCATTCATCTTTTACGTTATATAAAATTTTAGATTTAATGATATCCTCTTTTTGAAAACCTTTTTTAATAAGATATCTAAGAAGAAGCAAGGAATTTTTAGGAGAAAATCCCAAAAGAAATTTTTCTTGAGTCTCTAGTGAAATACCCCTTTTTTTTAAATATAACCTTCCTTCTGCTCCATATTTACTTGTTAGATAAAGATGATAAAACACACCAGCAGACTTATAAATTTCTAATAAAACATTACCTTCTGCTGTAATAGTCTCTGATTTTTTTGGCAATTCTAAACCTACCTCATGTGCTAATTCTTCTAATGCTTCTCTGAAGGTTATATTTCTGTAATTTATAAGAAAGGAGAAAACATCTCCCGCAGCCCCGCACCCAAAACAATGGTAAAGTCCTTTATCAGGACTCACATAAAAAGATGGCGTTTTTTCCTGGTGAAAAGGACAAAGGCCCACATAATTTTTCCCACTTTTTTTAAGACTCACATATCTTGAAATAACATCTACTATATTAATCCTTTGTTTAACTTCCTCTACAAAATCTTCCATCAAAAAACCCATTTAGAAGAACCTCCATGGCTTTGGGATAAAGATACTTTCATATAACTCTATTGCATATCTATCTGTCATTCCTGCCAAAAAGTCTTTAATTTTTATTACTAAATCATCTTCTGGAAGATTTTGAGGAAGTTTTTTAGGATTTTTCATAAAGTAATCAAAAAGTCCATATAATAAGAGTTTAACCCTTTCATTTTCTGATTTAACATGCGGATTTATATACAAAGTCTCATATAAAAAATTTCTAAGCTCCTCTATAGCATCAAGAATATCATATTCAAATTCAAGATGATCTTTATTTAGGCTATTAAAGACTAAATTCTTTACCATGGTATCTATTCTTTCTTTGTGTGTTTTCCCAAGAATCCTTATAATCTTCTCAGGTATATACTTCTCATCTATCACTCCTGCTCTTAAGGCATCATCAAGGTCATGATTTAAATAAGCTATAACATCTGAAAATCTTACAACTTCCCCTTCTAAAGTCTCGCAAACCTTGTTACTAAAACAAATTCTAAGATCTTTTTGCCCTTTGCTATGCTGTAATATACCCATCCTTACCTCATATGTTAAATTTAACCCCTTGCCACCTTTCTCTATTTTATCAACAACTCTTAAACTTTGTTCAGCATGAGAAAAACCAGAATAACCATAAGACTTTAAAATCTCGTCAAGAACATCCTCTCCCATATGTCCAAAAGGAGTATGGCCCAAATCATGCCCTAAAGCTATAGCCTCGGTGAGATCTTCATTTAAAGAAAGAGCCCTTGAAATAGTTCGAGCTATTTGTGATACTTCAAGGGTATGAGTTAAACGAGTTCTATAATGGTCTCCCTCTGGAGCAAGAAACACTTGAGTTTTATGTTTTAACCTTCGAAAAGCCTTAGAATGGATAATCCTATCTCTATCTCTCTGAAAACATGTCCTTAAAGGACATTCTTCTTCAAAGACAATTCTACCCTTGCTTTTACTACTCAAAGTAGCATAAGGTGAAAATAAAATTTTTTCTTGTTCTTCTAATCTCTCCCTGATTAACATTCTCTTAGGGGGGAGAAGTTTTTACTCCTCCCCCCTAAATTTATCACCTCTTTAAGCTGTCCTATCTACAAATTCCATTTGCTTTTGATATTTCAATGTAGCTTGTGCAGCAGCAAGTCTTGCAACAGGTACTCTGAAAGGTGAACAACTTACATAATTCAAACCTATTTGATAGCAGAACTCTATAGACTTAGGATCTCCACCATGTTCACCACAGATTCCAACTTTTAAGTCAGGTCTTGTAGATCTTCCTTTTTGAATTGCTATTTTCATTAGTTCTCCTACACCTTGTGTATCTAAGTGTTCAAATGGATCATCCTCAATGTATCCCTTTTCTCTATATCTTCCTAAGAACTTACCTTCAGCATCGTCACGGCTGAAAGCAAAGGTCATCTGAGTAAGGTCATTAGTACCAAAGGAGAAGAACTCAGCAATTTGAGCAAGTTTGTCAGCAATCAATGCAGCTCTTGGAACCTCAATCATAGTCCCAACCTTATATTCAATATTAACTCCACTCTTTTCTAAAACTTCTTTTGCTACTCTATGTATTAAATCTCCAAGAACTTTCATTTCAGACTCTAATGCTACAAGAGGGATCATAATTTCTGGTTTTACAGGAAGTCCTTCTTTAGCTACTGCAACAGCCGCCTCCATAATTGCTCTTACCTGCATTTCAAATATTTCTGGATAAATCATTCCCAATCTACAACCTCTAAATCCCATCATAGGGTTAAACTCATGCAATCTCTTTACTACAGAAAGTAATTTTTCTTTTTCTTCTAATTCTTTTCCTGTAATTCCCTTTGCTTTCATAATTTCAACTTCTACAGTTAAATCCAGTAATGGTGGTAAGAATTCATGTAATGGTGGGTCAATTAATCGGATTGTTACAGGTTTTCCTTGCATAGCCTTGAATAATCCTATAAAATCCTCTCTTTGTACTGGTAATAATTTTTCTAAAGCCTTTCTTCTTTCTTCTTCAGTTTCTGCAAGAATCATCTCTTGTACTAATGGAAGCCTATTTCCTAAGAACATATGCTCTGTTCTTGCAAGACCTATCCCTTCAGCACCATATTCAAATGCTTTTTGGGCATCTTCAGGAGTATCTGCATTAGCTCTTACACCAATCTTCCTAATTTCATCAGCCCAAGAAAGAAGCTCTATTAATTCGTTGCTTAAAGTAGGTGGAATCATTGGAACCTCTCCTAAAATTACTTCACCAGTAGAACCATCTATTGTAATAACATCATCTTTCTTTACTACCACATCACCCACACGAAATTCTTCTTTCTCAAGATCTATCTTTATTGCCTCACATCCTACTACAGCGGGCTTACCCATTCCTCTTGCAACTACAGCTGCGTGGCTTGTCATTCCACCTCTACTTGTTAATACACCTTGAGCTGCTGCAAGACCACCAATATCATCTGGTGTGGTCTCAGGTCTTACAAGGATGACTTTTTCTCCTTCTTTTCCTCTCTTTTCTGCCTCACGAGAAGAGAATACCACTTTTCCAGAAGCTGCACCCGGAGATGCAGGAAGACCCTTTGCAATTACTTTCTTTTCAGCCTTTGGATCTATTTGGGCATGAAGCAACTGATTTATCTGTTCTGGAGAAACCCTTAATATAGCTTCCTCTTTTGTAATTAATCCTTCCTTGACCATATCTACAGCTATTTTAACTGCTGCTGCAGCTGTTCTTTTTGCATTTCTTGTCTGAAGCATGTAAAGTTTTCCTTTCTCAATTGTAAATTCTATGTCTTGAACATCTCTATAATACTTTTCAAGTAGATCTCTAACTTCAAGAAGTTGCTTATAAACTTCAGGCATTTCTTCTGCTAATTTTGAGATTGGTTGAGGAGTTCTTATTCCTGCTACCACGTCTTCACCCTGTGCATTAGTTAAATATTCACCATAGAATTCCTTTTCTCCTGTAGATGGGTTTCTCGTAAAGGCTACTCCTGTACCACTATCATCACCCATGTTTCCAAAAACCATAGTTACAATATTTACTGCTGTACCATAGTCCTCTGGAATATTATGGAGTTTCCTATAAATTATGGCTCTTTCATTATTCCAAGAATCAAAAACTGCTTTTATAGCCATTTCAAGTTGTTGATATGGATCTTGAGGGAAATCTTTACCATTCTCTTTCCTAACAAGCTCTTTATAGGCTTCTACTACTTTCTTAAGAGTTTCGGCTGTAAGTTCACTATCTAATTTAGCTCCTTGCTCTTTCTTATAGTGATCTAAAATTTCCTCAAATTTCTCATGAGGAATACCAAGAACTACATTTCCAAACATCTGTATAAATCTTCTATAAGAATCATAAGCAAATCTTTCATTATTACTCTTTTTTGCTAAACCTTTAACAGTCTCATCATTAAGTCCAAGGTTTAAAATTGTATCCATCATTCCTGGCATTGATACAGGTGCTCCAGATCTTACAGAAACAAGTAGTGGATTCTCAGGATCAGCAAATTTCTTACCTGTCTTTTCCTCCAATTTTTTCATTGCTGCTAAAACTTCTTCCATTAAACCTTCTGGAAGTTTCTTATCGTTTTCGTAATATTCTTTACATACTTCAGTGGTGATAATGAATCCTGGAGGAACTGGGAGACCTGCTTTGGTCATATCTGCTAATCCTGCACCTTTTCCACCAAAAAGAAGACGATTTTTACCATCTGCCTCCTCAAATAGATATACTCTTTTCTTTGACATATGTCATCCTCCTTACTTTTATATTTTTTTAAAGTTATCTTATGAGATTATATCATAAACGTATCAAGACTAATTTTAATGAAAGTTTAAAGTTATGAAAGTTTACTCCAATCACAAAATTCCCATAAAAAGGTTTTAATATTCCAAATTAAAGAAAGCCTATTATTCTTTTCATCTTCATTTGGAGACATCACTAAAACGTTGTCAAAGAATGCTTCTATGTCATTAGCAAAAGTAATTAATAGTTCATGCTTAAAAAGATTCAGATAATCACCTTTTTCTAAATCTTTTTCTAAATCATTTTTTATTTTAACAAAATCCTCATATAACTTTTTCTCATAATTTGAGACAAAAAGTTCTGGCCTGATTTCTTTCAAGGTTAACTCCTTTGGTAAGATCCTATAAAGTCTATTGAAAGCTTTAACCACACTATTAAAATTTGGATCCTTTTTTGTTTCAATAATAAAAGCAATTCTTCTTTTTGTTTTCCATAATGGATCAAAATCCACACTCAAAACACTTTCCACTACCTCAAGAGGATACATATCTAATAAAATATTCCTTAATCTTTGACCTATAAAAATAAAACCTTGATAAAGTCTATCTCTACTCTCACCAAAACCATATACCTTCCAAGCATACTCAAGAAGCTCCTTTATACTAAGCCTAATATCACTTTCTAAAAATATCTTAAGAAGACCTCCTGTAATTCTCCTTAGTCCAATAGGATCCTCAGATCCAGTAGGGAAAAGACCTAAAAAGAAATATCCAGCAAGGCTATCTATTCTATCCGCAATTCCTAAGAGAGATGCTAAATAGTGAGATGGTATCTTTTCATCTAAGGTTCTTGGATAGATATATTCACCAATTATTGTAGGAATAGGTTCTTTTTCTCCTGAAATTTTAGCATAGATGCTTCCCATAATAGCATGTAGTTCAGGATACTCACTAACCATTAAAGTCCCCAAATCTGCTTTATATAAATCAACGCACCGTACCAATATTTTTGTTTCATCTTCGGAAAGAGACAAAATCCTTGAAATTTCATAAACTATTTTCTTTACTCTTTCTACTTTATCTTTAATAGTACCAAGCTTTTCTTGGAAAATAATACCTTCTAATTTTGACGTATAACTTTCCAAAGGATTCTTAATATCTTCATTAAAGTAATATTCTGCATCAGCAAGTCTTGCTTTCAAAACCCTTTCATTACCCTCTATTACAATATCCGCATATTCCTTTGTCCCATTTCTTATTACTATAAACCTGTTAACTAAATTACCATCTTCATTTCTCAATGGAAAATATCTTTGTTTCTTTTCCAATGTCACCTTCAAAACTATATCTGGTAATTTTAAATATCTTTCATCAAAGTGTCCTAATAAAGCAGTAGGATATTCTACTAAAAAATTAACCTCATCTAATAGTTCTGCATCATAATCTAATATGAGAGAATTAGCCTCAGCTATTTCTTTTATTTGTTTTAAAATATTATCCTTTCTTTCTATATGATCAACAATTACAAAATTTTCTCTTAAGATATCTAAGTATTTTGTTGCATCACTAACTTCTATGAAGGATCTTAAATAAAATCTTGGAGGTCTTGTGTATTTTGATGAATTTACCCCTGCCACACTTATAGGTACCAATTCATCTCCATAAAGAGATAGAATCCAGCGTATGGGTCTTCCAAAAGTAAAATTAACATTTCCCCATTTCATCATCTTAGGAAATCTTATACTCTTAAGCATATCTACTACAAAAGACTGGATAATTTCTATTGTAGGTTTTCCTTCTCTTACCCTTTTTAAAAAAACATATCTTCCTTTTGAAGTATCTTTTATAATTAAATCTTTTAAATCTGCCTTATTTTGTTCAGCAAACTTTTTAGCAACATCTGTCCATTCACCATCTTTATATGCTATATGGGCTGCAGGTCCTCTTATCTCTTCTTCTTGAGATTCTTGAAAATCCTTTAATTTTTCCACATATATAACTAACCTTCTTGGTGTTGCCCAAACTTTTAAATCACTGTATCTTAAATAATTTTTTTCAAAATAATCAACAGAAAAATCTTTTATTTGTTTAATTGCTGGTTCTAAAAAACTTGCTGGCATCTCTTCTGTGCCTATTTCAACTAAGAGATCTCTTTCCAAGATTTTATGCCCCCTTTCTCCACGCCTTATTTAGAAGAGGATATCCTAAAGCTTCTCTACTTTTTAAATAGTTTTCAGCAGCTTTTGATGCTAATTTTCTAATCCGTGATATATATTGTGTTCTTTGTACCACACTTATAGCACCTCTTGCATCTAATAAATTAAATGTATGAGAACATTTCAAAACGTAATCATAAGCAGGAAAAGTTAATCCACTTTCTAACAATCTTTCTGCCTCTTTCTCATATTCATTAAATAATAATCTTAATCTCTCAACATCAGCTAATTCAAAATTATATTTACAATGCTCTATTTCCCCCTGCAGGTGTACATCTCCATAAGTTACATTGTCTTGCCATTTTATATCTTTGAAATCATCAACTCCCTGTATATACATAGCAATTCTTTCAAGACCATAGGTTATTTCAGCAGATATAGGAAACAAATCAAATCCCCCACACTGCTGAAAATATGTAAATTGAGTAATCTCCATTCCATCTAACCAAACTTCCCAACCTATCCCCCATGCTCCTAAGGTAGGAGATTCCCAATTATCTTCAACAAACCTTATGTCATGCTTTTCTATATCAATACCTAAATATCTTAAACTTTCAATATAGATTTCTTGAACATCATCTGGAGAAGGCTTAAGGATTACTTGATACTGATAATAATGTTGAAGACGATTTGGATTTTCTCCATACCTACCATCAGTAGGTCTTCTCGAGGGCTCTACATATGCAACATACCAAGGTTCTGGACCTAATACTCTAAAAAAAGTAGCAGGATTCATAGTACCAGCACCAACTTCTATATCATACGGTTGTTGAATTATACACCCTTGTTTATGCCAAAACTCATCAAGTTTATAAATAATCTCTTGAAAAAGCATTTTTTCTATACCTCCTGTTCTATCCTTTTTGTCAAAATAGGCATTAATTTTTTTATTTCTTCAAAGCGTGTAATAATATTAGATCCAATTATATAATTAAAATCATAAGTTAAAATCTCATTATATTTGTTTATAATCTCTAAATCTATTTCTATATCCAAATTATTACAACCTACACAATAAACTTTATAATCTTCGATATTCAATAACAATTTTTCATCGCTATTAAATTTTCTTCCACACTTTTCACAGTTAGTTGGGAGGAAAGGTAAAAGTCCAAGTTTTTGCCAAAGTTTAATTAAGAAGATATCCCCTGAAGTAGTAGCATTATTCTTTTTTATTTCCTTTAAAAAATTATATAATAGATCAAAAACTTCCTTATCTTTTACCCCCTCAGGAAGAAATTTCTCAGCCCTTTTTATATAAGTAGTAGCATATATAAAGGTATCTACATCCTTTTTTATATTAGCAAATCTTTCTATTACCTCCCAATTTATAAGAAGATCTAATTCCTTCCTTTTCACAAAATATCCTTTTCCAAGAGTAATAACCTCAACCTTTCCTCTTAGGCGATTTTTTATTTTTAAAGCACCTGGAGCCTTCACCCAATACTTTCCTTTCTCTTTTCCGTAAAAAAGTAAAACCAAATCTCCATCTCCTATTTTCCTTCTATCTATAATTAACCCTTCTTCATAATAATATCTACTCTCTAAGTTCATTTATTATAGCTATCCCATTAGATGTACCTATTCTATCAGCACCTGATTCTATCATTTGTAGAGCTTGTTCTAAAGTTCTTATACCTCCTGCTGCCTTAACCTTTAACTCTTTTCCTGCAATTTTCTTAAGAAGCAACACATCTTCTAATGTAGCTCCTGAGGGGCCAAAACCTGTAGATGTTTTTACAAAATGAGCTTTTTCTTCTTTTATTATATTTGTAACATAAATTTTCTCTTCATTTGTTAGATAACATGTCTCAATAATAACTTTTACTACTTTTCCTTGTGAAGCCTCTAAAACTTTTCTTATATCTTCCCTAAGTACTTTTTCATTTCTATCTTTTATAGCAGAAATATTAATTACCATATCAAACTCTTCTGCACCTTTTCTTAAAAGATCATCAACCTGAAAAGCTTTTGATGAAGAAGAGTTTAGACCATGAGGAAAGTCTATGACTGTACAAACTTTTATATCAGAGTCTTTTAAAATACTATATGCTAAGGGGACAAAATAAGGTTGAATACATACAGAAGCAAAACTATATTTTAATGCCTCTTTACAAAAATCAGTCACATCCTTTGAAGAGGCATTAGGTCTTAGTAAGGTATGATCTATCATTTTTGCTAAAGTCTTTTTATCCATATAATTTCTCCCTAATATTAAATATATCCAAGCTCTCTCAAAATTTCGGGTTTCTTCCTCCATTTTTCTCTAACTTTCACCCAAAGATCCAAATACACTTGTTTTTTAAAATATTCTTCCAACTCCATTCTTGCAAGAGTACCTATTTTCTTCAACATCTGACCATTTCTTCCAATTAAGATAGCCTTCTGAGTAGGTCTTTCAACTATAATAGTTGAACGAATATAAATAAGTTGTCCATTTTTTCGTTCATCAATTTCATCTACATATACTGCAACCGAATGAGGTACTTCTTGATGAGTAAGATGAATGATCTTTTCTCTTATTATTTCTGAAATCCAGAATTTATCTGTTTGATCAGTTAACATATCTGGAGGATATAAAAATTCACCTTCTGGAGATAATTCCTTTAGTTTTTCTAAAAGTAAATCTTTATTAGTACCATATAGAGCTGATATTTCAATTATATTATTTGGATCTACTCCTAAGGAGATAATCTTATTTTTTCTTTCTTCCAAAATTTTCGTTGATACAGCATCAATCTTATTGAGTAATACTAAACAGGGTTTTTTTTGCCCTTTTACAAAATGAAGAAGGGTTTTATTATCTTCATCAAGTTCTAAGGTTGCATCAATTACATATAATACAATATCAGAGTCTTCAATAGTCTGTTTAATAGTTTTTTGCATATACTCCCCAAGTAAATGTTTTGGAGGAAACCATCCAGGAGTATCTAAAAAAATAAATTGTGCGTCTTCTAAAGTCAAAACTCCTAATATCCTTTGCCTTGTTGTTTGAGGTTTGTCAGCTACTATAGAAACTTTTTCTCCTACTAAAAGATTCAATAGGGTGGATTTACCAGCATTGGGCTTACCTATAATACTTACATAAGCAAGTTTAGTATTGCCCATTATTTTTCCTCCAATTTAAAACTGTGAGGTAATAACTCTTCTACTTTATATCTATAAAATCTTTCTTCTTTAGAATTATACAATAATACTTCCATCTTAGGAGAAAATTCCATCATAACCTGTCTACAAGCCCCACAAGGTGGTACTCCATCTCCATCTTTACCAACAATCACAATTTTCAAAAATTCTTCCTCACCCTCACTAACTGCTTTAAAAATAGCAACCCGTTCAGCACAAATAGTTAGACCATAAGAAGCATTTTCTATGTTTACTCCAGTATATATCTTTCCACTCTTAGTTAACAAAACAGCTCCTACAGGAAAGTTAGAATAAGGAGAATAGGAAAATTTCAAAACATCTCTTGCAATTTCAAGAAGGTCTTTATCTTCCATTATTTAGCTTTCTCCTTTATTATAGTTTCTATGAACCCTTTAAAAAGGGGATGAGGATTAAGAGGTCTTGATTTGTATTCAGGATGAAATTGGGTAGCCACAAACCATGGATGATCTATAAGCTCAATCATCTCAACCAATCTTCCATCAGGAGAAGTACCCACTACTTTAAGACCGTTTTTCTCAAAAAGATCTCTATATTTATTATTAAATTCGTATCTATGTCTATGTCTTTCATAAACAATCTCTTGCTGATAATACTTATAAGCTAAGGAAGATTTATCAATTACGCAAGGATAAGCTCCAAGTCTCATAGTTCCACCCTTATCTTGAATATTTTTTTGTTCAGACATAAGATCTATTACTGGATCTTTAGTATTTTCATCAAACTCACTACTGTTTGCATCCTTTAACCCAATACTTCTTGCAAATTCTATAACTGCACATTGAAGTCCTAAACATAAACCCAAGAAAGGAATCTTATTTATTCTTGCCCATCTAATTCCTTCTATCATTCCCTCAACACCTCTTGCTCCAAATCCTCCAGGTACCAAAAGCCCTTCAGTACCCTCTAAGATTTCATTTACATTTAGTGAATTTACCTTCTCACTTTCTATCCATCTTATATTTAATTTTACCCCATAAAATCTCGCTGCATGATTAAGGGCTTGTACTACACTTAAATAAGCATCTGGTAATGTTACATACTTACCTAAAATTGTTACATTTATTTCTCTCTGAAGTTTTTTATTTACCATTTCAGACCAATCTCTTAAGTCACTCTCTCTTTTCTCCAACCCCAAAATATTACATACCAAATCTCCTAATCCTTCTTCTTCAAAATAAAGAGGTATAGCATAGATATCATTTACATCCACCCCACTTATTACTGCTTCAGGCTCTACATCTGTAAATAAGGCAATCTTTTCCCTAATACTCTTTGGTAATTTATCCTTTGCTCTACAAAGGATTATATCCGGCTGAATTCCTATACTTCTTAATTCTTTAACACTATGCTGGGTAGGTTTAGTTTTTAATTCTCCTGTAGGAAATAAAGATGGGACAAGAGTAACATGAAGATAAATAACATTATCTTTACCTACATCTTTTCTAAATTGCCTTGCAGCCTCTAAGAAAGGTAAGCCTTCAATATCACCTACTGTACCTCCTATCTCCACAAGAACTACATCAGCTTGGGTTTCGTTTGCTACTAGTTTAATGCTTTCTTTTATTTCTTCTGTAATATGAGGAATTATTTGTACAGTTGAACCCAAGTATTTTCCCTCTCTTTCTTTTTTTATCACTCTTGAATATATCTTGCCTGTCGTAACATTATTTAGAGCAGACAAATTTACATCCAAAAATCTTTCATAATGACCCAAATCAAGATCCGTTTCTGCACCATCCTCAGTTACAAAAACTTCTCCATGTTGATATGGATTCATAGTACCAGCATCCACATTTATATATGGATCGAACTTCAGTGCTGTTACTTTATAACCCCTACTTTTTAAGATACGTCCCAAAGATGCCGTTGTAAGACCTTTTCCTAAGGATGATATAACTCCGCCAGTTATAAAAATGAATTTTGTATCCTTCATTTCTCCTCTTCTCCCTCATCCTTCTTAGTTTTTTTAATAATTTTTACTCTCTCAATTCTTTGTCTTCTTACACTCTCTATTTTAATAACTACATCCCCTAAATCAATCTCTTCACCTTTTGATGGCACTCGCCCTAAAATATCCAAAATGAGCCCCCCTAAGGTATCATATTCTGTTTCTGGCAATCTTATACCCCAAGACTCCTCTAATACATCATTAAGTTCATAAATATTCATCTTAGCATCCACTAATAATGTGTGATCATCTATAAAAGAGAATTTAGTTTCTTCTTTATCATACTCATCTTCTATCTCTCCTACAATCTCCTCTAAAAGGTCCTCTAAGGTTACCAAACCTGCGGTACCACCATACTCATCTACTACTATAGCCATATGTGCCTTTCGCCTTCTCATCTCATTAAAAAGCTCATTAATCTTCATATTCTCAGGTACATATATTACTTCTCTTATAAGATCTTTTAAGCCAATATTTTGATCCTTTTCGGCAAGAGCTTTCAAAATATCTTTAGCATGTACAATACCTATAATATTATCAATACTTCCTTCATATACGGGTAACCTTGAATGACCTTCTTCAATTATTTTTTTCCATGCCTCTTTTAAGGAAGCATCAGAGCTTATACATACCATATCTATTCTTGGCACCATAACTTCATGTACTTCTGTATCTGTAAACTCAAGGACATTATTAATTAATTCCTTTTCTTCTTTTTCTATTATTCCCTCTTTCTCACCTACATTTACCAAGGTTAAAAATTCATCTATAGTAGCAAAGGGTGAAATCTTTTCTTGGCTTCCACCAATTATTTTATAAAAAAGACTACTAAAAGTCAGTACAAAGTTGGTAATAGGAAGCATTATTAAATATATGGGATAATATAAATAGATTACAGATAGAGCATACCTCTCTTTATATCTTAATCCTAAAGATTTAGGGATCACTTCTCCAAAAATTACTATAAAGAAGGTAGAAAGACCTGTAGCAATAGCTATACCAAAATTTTGAGTTATACTTAGAGCTATTCTTGTAGCAATCGAAGAAATCAAGATATTCACAAGATTATTAGCAATAAGAATCGTACCTAAGAGCTTCTGAGAATTTTCCATCAATTTCATCAACCGTTTTGCTCTTTTATCACCATTCTCTGCTAAATGGTGAAGTCGAATCTTAGGTGATGAGAGAAGCGATGTCTCTAAAGCAGAAAGAAAACCAGAAATAAATAACAAAATTAATATCGTAAAATATTCCAGCTTTTCCTCACACCCCTTTTATTGAAGTCTAAAGATTTTTATATATTTTATAAATATTAAAATACCTGAAATAAAAGCCAAAAGCGACAATATAAAAACAGCTGATGCTGACAAGTCCTTAACTATTTTTATCTGAGGAGAATAACTATTATTTATAAAGTCCATAGCCTTTTCTATAGCTGTATTCATATACTCAGCACTTATAACAACTCCAATCCATAATAACACAACAAGTATATCATTTAAGCTAAAATGAAAACAAAGCATAAAGAGAATTAATATACCTGTAATTAATATCTGAATTTTAATGTTTCTTTCGTATTTAATACCAAATACAAGACCATCTATTGCTTTAGTGAAACTTTCCCTAAGACTTCTATTTTTCATTTTTTCCATAGACTTATTAATTTTAAGGTTTCTCTTTCCATTTCTTCAAAATCTTTTTCTTCTTCATGATCATAACCAAGAATATGTAAAGTGCCATGAAGACTTAAAAAAGCTATTTCATCTAATAAATCTTTATTATTTTCTATTGCCTGTTTTGTAGCAGTATCATAAGAGATATATATTTCACCAATAAGTCTACCCTTGGGATCTTTTCCTAAGGAAAATGACAAAACATCTGTAGGTATGTCTTTCCCTCTATATTTACTATTTAGCTCTTTAATCTTATCATCATCAACTATAACAATAGATAAATCATATTTATTAGGTAAAAATCCCTTTTTCTTAAAAACCTCTTTAATAAAGTCTTTTACTTTATCAAGTTCCTTCTTATTAATTTTATTCTTCAAATCAAATACATTTACACTCATTTAATTTTTTTCTCCCATTTTTCATAAGCTTTAATTATCTCTTTCACGATATCATGTCTAACCACATCTTCTTCCGTGAGTTCCACAAAAGCAATACCTTTTATTCCTTGCAAAATATTCCAAGCATGTATAAGACCAGACATTTTATTAGTATCAAGATCTGTTTGAGTAACATCACCTGCAACAACCATTTTACTCCCAAAACCAAATCTTGTTAAAAACATTTTCATCTGCATTGGAGTTGTATTTTGTGCCTCATCTAGAAGAACAAAAGAATCTTTGAAGGTCCGCCCTCTCATATATGCTAATGGAACTATCTCTATCATATTTCTCTCTATATATTTTAAAAGCCTTTCTAGTCCTAAAAGTTCTTCTAAAAAATCATATAACGGCCTAACATATGGATCTACTTTTTGTTGTATATCCCCAGGGAGAAAACCAAGCTTCTCACCTGCTTCAACTACTGGTCTTGTCAATACTATCTTCTTTACTATATTATTCCTCAAAAAAGAAATACCCATAGCTATAGCCAAAAAGCTCTTACCTGTTCCTGCGGGCCCTTTTGCAATAACAATTTCATTTTTTTCTATAGCTTCCACATATTTTTTCTGCCCCGGGGTTAATACTTTTACTATTTTTTTGTCAAAAATTAGAAGTTTACTTCCATCAGTAGGCCCTTTCATAGAAAAACTATTTATCTGGTCCAATAAATACTGCTCAACCCTTTTTATAACTTCAGGAGATCCATTCATTGTAATCCTATCCTCTAATATTTTTATTTCTATGTTTTCTTCTATAACCTCTATTTCTTTTAACTTTTTAGCAATATTTTCCTTATATGCTTGTAATTCTTTTGGTATTATTATCTCTGTTTTAATTATAGTCCTTTCCATATATCACTTACTTTTTCTTCTTTGATTGAGCTTTTTTTCTATTCCTTTTTTCACTAGGTTTTTCATAATATTCATGTCTACGTATATCTGACAATACTCCATCTTCTTGTAACTTTTTCTTAAATCTTTTTAAAGCACTATCCAAGCTTTCATCTTTTCCTACTCTTACTTCTGTCACATTCTTCCCTCCTTTCTTATCTTATTTTTAACTCATCTTTCAATAATTTTGCATAAACTTTACTCTTTTCCTCATCTATATCTTCTAATATTACTTTTACATAATTACCTTCTTCCAAATAGTATGGACCTTCAAACTCCACCTTTATATAATTATCAGTAGTACCCCTGTATATATTACTCTCTTTCTCTTCTATCATAACCTCGATTTCTTTACCTATAAAAGATGATACATATTCTTCCCATAATAAATTACTCAGATCTAACAATTTCCTTTTTCTCTCTTCTATTATCTTAGGAGGAAGAGGGGTAAGCTTTCCAGCAAGAGTAAAAGGGCGAGGAGAAAAAGGAAAAACATGTATTTTCATAAACCTAATTTTTTTAGCAAATTCTAAGGTTTGTTTAAAATGTTCATCGGTTTCCTCAGGATATCCAACTATTATATCTGTAGTAATTGCAATATCAGGCACTTTTTCCCTTAACTTATTGACAAGATCAGAAAAATATTTGGTATCATATTTCCTATTCATCTTTCTAAGGATCTCATCAGATCCACTTTGAAGAGGTATATGCCAATGCCTACAAAGCTTAGGATGAGAAGCAATAGAAATCAATTTATCAGATATATCCATTGGTTCCAAAGAACTTAGTCTTACTTTGTAAAGTCCTTCTATTTCAAATATATCAGTAAGAAGCTTTACTAAAGCATTTTTATCTCCTAAATCATGCCCATATGCACCTAATCTTATTCCTGTTAATACTATCTCTTTATGGCCACGAGCTACCAATTCTTCAACTTCCCTGATTACATAATCCAAACTTTTACTTCTTTCTCTACCACGAAGATAAGGAACTATACAATAACTACAAAATTGATTGCAACCATCTTGTATTTTAAGAATAGCTCTTGCTCTATCCTCAGATACCAAGAATACAGAATCTTCATTACCCCCGAAAAATTCCCACTTTTTTTTATTATCCAACAAAAAATCTACCTTCAATTCTTCTGGTAAAAGTTTAATCCTTTCTGAGTAACAACCAGCAAGTACAATTCTAGTATTTTTATAATGGTTTCTTATGTAATTAATGAGTCTTCTTGCTTTTCTCTCTGCTACATGAGTTACAGCACAACTATTAATAAAGAAAAGATCAGGTTCGTCATTTAAAGATACTACATCCCATCCCTCTTTTATAGCTAAATATTTAAGCTTCTCTGTTTCATACTGATTTACTTTACATCCGAAAGTATAAAAAGCAACTTTTCTACTCAAGGTATTATAGTAAACCTAAGCCTCCTTTCTCATAGAGAAGGAGAGCAGAAGAAACAATAGCAGCAGTGTCCACTTTTAATATTCTTGGTCCCATATTAAAAAATTTTCCCCCAAAATTTCTCATCATCTCTATCTCTTCTTCACTAAAGCTTCCTTCTGGACCTATAAAAAGAAAAACTTTATCTTTAACTCCATTTTCAAACACTTTTTTTAAGTCCTCTTTAGCCCCTTCCCATGCTACCAATATATCTGCCTTTTCTTCTTTAGCCAACCTAAGACATTCTTCCAAATTCAATACGTTAAAAAGATTTGGTACAAAATTCCTTCCACACTGTTTAACTGTTTCTCTTATTATTTTATTCCACCTAACATACTTTTTCTCAAATTCCTCTTTTGTTAAGTTTACAATACTTCTTTGGGTTTGTAAAGGAATAAAAGCAAAAACTCCTAACTCGGTACATTTTTCCAAAATTAGCTCCCACTTATCTTTCTTTGGTAAACTTTGACAAAGATAAATATTTACCTTGCTTTCTTTGTCTCCAATCTCAGAAACAATTTTGCAAGTTATTTCTTTGTCATTTACTTTTTCAACTAATGTTAGATACAATTTAGAATCATAATTTACCTGTAGTTGATCTCCCTTTTCTATTCTCAACACCTTAGAAATATGGTAAACATCATTTTTATCATCAATTATCAAATAGTCTGGAGGTTTCAGTTTTGAGGCAAAGAAAGTTGGAGACATAAATAATATTAATCTCCTAAAAGTTGGGTTAACCTTTCTGATAAAGTTTTACCTATAAGTTCTACAAAGGCTAAAGATCTTTCATATTTCATTCTCTTTGGACCTATCATACCAATAGACCCTATAGTATTTTCTCCTAAAGAATATACAGTTGTAATAATACTACAATCGATTAGTTCAGGAATACTAATCTCTCCTCCAATAAGTATTGTTAAACCCTTTCTAAGATAGGAAGTAAAAAGCAAAGAGGAGATAGTTTTTTCCTCCTCTAAGACATCTAATAAGGTTTTTACTTTATTTATATTCTGAAACTCTAAATACTGTAATATCTTTGAAACACCAGCTACAATTACGCCCTCTTCCCTTTCTGTATATAATAAGTCTTGTAAAATATCTAAAACTCCAGTTTTTATTTCTATCGGCATTTTAAAATCTAGTTTTTCCTTAGATAATGTCCAATAAATCTCCTGAAGCTCCTTATTTTCAAACCTTGTATTAAGTTTCACCCTCAAATCATTAAATTCCTCTTCAGACATAGAGTTAGACAATCTTACTATCTTTTCCTTAACAACACCTGTAGAAGTAGTAACAATTATAACAACAGCATCTTCTTTCAAGTCTATAAACTCAATCTTTTTCAAAGTAGTTTTATCAAGTTGGGGGAATAGAACCACACCAATAAATGCAGTTCTCTCAGAAATTAACTCAGCAACTCTTCTAAGAAGCCCTTCCCAATTAATTGAAGAAAAAATTATACTATTAGCTACCTCTATGTCCTCATTATATAATTCGTAATTATCTAAAAGAAAATCCACATAGAAACGATAACCTCTATCAGATGGAATCCTACCAGCCGAAGTATGAGGTTGTATTAGATAACCTTCTTCCTCTAAATCTGCCATCTCATTTCTAATAGTAGCAGGACTCCATCCCAGTAAATATTTTTTAGCTAATATTCTTGAACTTACCGGCTGAGCAGACTCTATATAATCCTTTACTGTAATTTTTAGTATGATCTTTTTTCTATCGTCTAACAACCTTAGCACTCTCCCTTTAAGACTGCTAATTTTTCCTTTAACATAATAGCACTAATTTTAATTTTATGTCAAGTTTTAAAAAAAGATTAAAAGGTTTAATTTGTTATTATTTTTCATTACCTTTATGCACTCCTTTATATGGTTGATAGGGAACTGGTATATACTGAACAGAAGGTCTTGTTCCTGGATTTTGAGGATAAAGGTTCATAAGGGCATATATCTCTTTCGGTAATCCTACCTTAACAGGTAAACCTAATTTTATGGCCTCCTCAACAGTTATAGGATAATCATGAGTCCATGTACCTGTAGCAAGGATCTCTGCAAGTTCTTTAGCTTTTTCTTCTGACATTTTGTCTTTTAACAGTTCATAAACCGATTCTTTTACTTGTTTAATAGCCTTTTCTGCCACATCTCCTAATATAAGAGTTTTATCCTCAACCTTATCTGCACCTTTTCTATTTATTGCATTTAATATGGAAGCTGCAGGATATTCACCAAGTTGTGGATCTACTGGACCAAGAACCGCATTTTCATCCATAATGATCTCGTCTGCTGACAAAGCTATAAATGTACCACCAGACATAGCATAATGGGGAACAAAAACTGTTACTTTCCCCTTATGATTTTTCAAAGCATGAGCTATTTGTTCTGCTGCAAGTACAAGTCCACCAGGAGTATGTAAAATAAGATCAATAGGCATATCTTCCGGTGTCAATCTTATTGCTCTTAAAACTTCTTCTGAATCCTCAATATTTATATACCTTGCTATGGGAATACCAAAAAGATTCATTGTTTCTTGTCTGTGAATCAGGGTTATAACTCTTGATCCTCTTTTTCTCTCTATAAGCTGTATTAACCTAAATCTTTCAGCCTCAATAACCCTTTGTCTTACTATGGGAGACAAACTACTTAATATAAAGACTATCCAAAATATATCCCAAAAACCCATAAAATCACCTCCTATTTAAAAATAATAGTAATACCAATATCTTTTTCTAAAATATTTAGAAATCATAAACCCAAAAACAAAGCCACCTATATGAGCCCACCATGCTATTCCACCGCTTAAGTCTAAAAATATCAATGAGAAAAAACCAGAAAATAATTGCAAAATAAACCATAAACCCAAATAAATAAAGGCAGGAACATAAATAAAATCAATAAAAAAACCCCAAAAAGCTATAGTTAAAATTCTTGCCCCTGGATAGAATCTGATATAAGCTCCTAAAACTCCCGCTATAGCACCACTTGCTCCAATAGCAGGTATATATGGATTTACACTAAATAGGACTTGGACTAAACCAGCAACAATTCCAGAAAAAAGATAAAAAAGTAAATATCTAAAATGTCCCATAGCATCTTCCACATTATCCCCAAATATATAAAGATATATCATGTTACCAATAATATGAGACCATCCCCCATGAAGAAACATGGATGTAAAAAGAGATAAAATCGCAGAGGATAACAAATTTGGATTATAGAAACGATAAGGCAAAATACCAAACTTAAAGAAGATATTTTCCCTAATATATGATGGTAATGTAATTTCCCATAAAAAAACGGCTATATTAATAAATATAAGTAAGGTATTAACAAAAGGATATTTTTTTGAAGGAATATCATCTCTTAGAGGGATCATTCTATTAACCTTCTTAATAATATATTTTATAGTATAGCTATTGCTTCTATCTCAATTTTTGCACCACGAGGTAATGCTGATACTTGTATAGTGGATCTTGCTGGAGGTTTTTCTGGAAAATAGTCTTTATAAACTTCATTCATTAGAGAAAACTCAGATAAGTCTATCATGAATACTGTAGTTTTCACCACATTTGCTAAACTTGCTCCTACAGCCTCTAAAATACCTTTTATATTCTCTAATACCCTTTTAGTTTGCTCCTTTATATCTCCATCCACCATATTTCCAGAAGAAGGATCAATAGGAATTTGTCCTGATATAAAGATTAAGTTTCCTACCTTTACAGCTTGAGAGTAGGGACCAATAGCAGAAGGAGCTTTTGAAGTTGATATAATCTCCTTCATAAATTAACCTCCTTTAATTAAAATTGGAAAAAACTCTTTTAATTTTTTAAATGCTATAGTTCTATGACTTATCTCATTCTTTTCCTGTTCTTTCAATTCTCCAAAAGTTTTCCCGAGGGGAGGATAATAAAAAATTGGATCATAACCAAATCCAGAATCTCCCCTTATTTCAAAAGCTATATAACCTTCCACAACTCCTCCTGTCACTATTTTTATATCATTTTTATGATCATAGTATACTACTTTACAAATAAACCTTGCTGTCCTTTTTTCCCAAGGCACATCTCTTAATTTTTCAAGTATAATATTCATTCTTTCCTTATAACTTAAATCCTCTTCAAACCTTGAGGAGTAAACTCCCAATATACCCTTTAACATATTTATCTCTAATCCAGAATCTTCACCTATAGCTGGTAGATTTAATTTTTCAGAAATAAATTTTGCTTTTAGAAAAGCATTTTCTTCGTAAGTTTTTCCTATTTCTTCCGGTAAAGATATCTCTATAAATTCATCCAAGGTTTTTAAATAATCTTTATATTCTTTTAAAATCTCATAAATTTCTTTTATTTTTCCTTTATTTTTGGTAGCTAATACTATATACCTCATAATAAACCTAATGTCTTTTTTTGGATTTCTATTAGTTTTAGAATACCCTGTTTAGCCAAACTTAACATCTGTTCTAATTGTTCATGAGTAAAAGGTACCTTTTCAGCAGTCCCCTGGATCTCAACAAATCTTCCACTCTCTGTCATTACAACGTTGAGATCAACCTCTGCCCTCATATCCTCGTTTGATGAAAGATCCAACAAAATCTCACCATCTACAATTCCAACACTTATAGCAGCAACAAACTCCTTTATAGGTATCTCCTTTATAAGTCCTTCCCTTCTTAATTTTTCTAATGCATCGTATAAAGCAACAAAAGCTCCAGTAATTGCAGCTGTCCTTGTTCCCCCATCAGCCTGAATAACATCAGCATCAATCCAGAGAGTTCTTTCACCTAACTTAGAAAAATCTATAACAGCTCTCAAAGAACGTCCTATCAGTCTTTGTATCTCTTGAGATCTTCCGTTTATTGCCCCTTTTACTATATCTCTTACTTTTCTTTCTGGTGTAGATCCAGGAAGCATTCCGTATTCTGCAGTAAGCCATCCTTGGTTAGTTCCTTTCAAAAATGGTGGTACTTTATCCTCCATGGATACAGTACATATTACTCTAGTTTCGCCCATCTCAATAAGAACTGAACCAAGAGGATATTTTAAATATCTCCTTGTAATTTTAACTGGCCTAAGATCTGTGTTTGATCTTTTATCAATCCTGATCATTGTCACCTTCCTCTTTCTTTAAGTTTATTAACCATTTTATCATACTCCTCTTTATTCACAAAACCTACAAGCAAGTATTCTTGTCCTTCTGAAAAAATAAGTTCTGGATATAAATAAAATTCCTTTATCTCTTTAGTATTCTTAACATGAAGTCTTGGCCCTGTACAATGTATTACTTTGTCTCCTATTTTAATATGTTGTTTATCCCAATAAGAAACTTCTAAACTCATATCAATATATTCTTTAACTTTTTCTTCTATTCCTTTGATATCTATATTAGGTTTTTCTTTTAACTTAATAACAAATCCATGTTTGATATCACTATGCCCTTCAATATATCGATATAAGCCATATTCTTCTAACACCATACCTGTTAAGTCCTCAGCAGTATGAGCTTGTAATCTATATGTCAAAGAAGGAAATACTATATTTACTATTTCCTGAGGTAAAGGACCAAATACATTAGGTCTCGTTACTATAACTTCCTCTCCAATCCCTATCAAAAGATCTGCGTTTCTTTTTAAATAAGGATAAATAAGTTCAAAATGCTCACAAACAACTTTTTTTTCATTTTCCAAGGCTTTTAGAATAGATTCTGCCAATATATATATGGGATAGAAAGCTAATTCAAACCTAACATCCACATGATAAATAAAATCATAAAACATACTTCTTTGAAAATCTTCTATTATAGGCGCTGGACGTCTATATATACCTTCATCATCATTAGTTAAACTTAACCCTGGAAACAATCCTCTTATAAGTAAGGATTTTCCTGAACCAGAATCTCCAATTACTCCAATAAGTTTATCATCAGAAAGTAAAAAATTCTGAGAAATTACAGATCCAAGAAGCATAAGTCTTGCTTCTCCACGAGGGGCATAATAAATAGCTTCCTTTAGAAGCACTTTTGTATGAATCATTTTTTATTATTTCCAAAAAGAATTACCCTCAGAATCTATGGCAACCATAGCAGGAAAATCTTCTACCTCAAGATAATAGATAGCTTCTGGTCCTAATTCATGAAAAGCAAAAACTTCCATTTTCTTTATCTTATCTCCCAAATAGGCTCCTGCACCCCCTACTGTTACAAGATAAACTCCCTTATACTTTTTAAAATACATTTCTGTTTCTTTATCTCTTTTCCCTTTTCCTATAAAACCGACTATTCCTTGAGAAAGTAGCCATGGCACAAAAGGATCCATTCTTTTACTTGTTGTAGGGCCAGCTGATCCTGAAGCTTTTCCAGGAGGTGCGGGTGATGGCCCCATATGATAAATAAGACTATTTTTTAGTTCTAAAGGTATATCTTTCCTTTCTTTTATTAGATCAACAAGAAGTTTACATGCTTGGTCTCGAGCAGAATATATAGGACCATCTAATAATAACCATTCACCTACTTTTAAAGATTTAAGTTCATTTATCTCATTTGGAAGATTAATCTTTTTAAATTTCATATTTCAAACCACCCATGTCTTATAGCAGAACATTGCATATTTATGGCCAAAGTAAAACCAGCAATGTGAACAGGAAATACCTCAATATGTACTCCTAATGCAGTAGTCTTACCCCCTAAACCTCCTGGACCTATATTTAACTCATTAATCTCCTTTAACAATTTTTCCTCCATTTTGGCCCAATACGGATCATTATTCTTTTCTTTCAGAGGTCTTAAAGTAGCTTTTTTGGACAATAAAGCAGCCTTTTCTAAAGTTCCTCCTATACCTATTCCAACAAGTAATGGAGGACATGCATTTGGACCATGGTTTTTTACATGATTGACTATCTCACTAATAAGCTCATCCTCAGTTATTGTTGGTATAAGGCTTTTAACAATGCTGGCATTTTCACTCCCAAAACCTTTTATCAATATATAAAACCTTAATTTATCCCCAGTTTTTATTTCGTAATGCACTATTGCAGGTGTATTATCTTGTGTATTTATCCTTTTAAGAGGGTCTTTAACTACAGAAGGCCTAAGATAATTTTTTTTATAAACCTCTGATACAGCCCTATTTATGAGATCGTTAAGATTTCCTTTTATACATACCTTATCTCCTATTTCTACAAAGGCAATCACCATCCCACAATCCTGACATATAGGAATTCTTTTTTCTTTTGCTATCTTTGCATTCTTAATAAGTATATCAAGAACAATTCTTGCATTCTCATTATTTTCAATATTATATGCCTCTAAAAGTGCATCTTCCACATCCTTAGGTAATTCAAAGTTAGCTTTTGTTATGACATGGACTAATTTATTATAAATTATGTCTCCCTCTATAACTCTAAACATCTATTTTCACCTCAAGTAAAGGAGCATGTTGCTGAGCCCCATAAACATCTGAATCTCCGGGACTTCCTGATGGAACTTTTCTTTTAATATTTGCTTTAACTGCACATACAGGATCAAAGTAAATAACCGAAATTACATCTGATCCTTTGAGCCCATACAAGTTTGCCCAAAAATTTTTTGAAAAATAGTCCATATTTTTAAGTTTTTCATATACTTCCTTTTCCTTAAAGATTATATCGATAGTTAAAATAAAAGGACCACTATTTTTTGTTCTTATAACTTTTGCTAATTCCACCATACTCCTCATAATAACTATACCTCTACCACTTTAATAGGAAATTCATATTCGTCAAGTTTTATAAGATGATATAATTTAAACTCAAAAACTTCCCCCCATATAACCTCAGAAGGAGAGAAAGGAAAGGCAAGATTACCTGCTGTTGCTATTCTTCCTTTATAACCATAATGAAGCAACGTAGATCTTATATATCCTAATATCATCTTTGTTATATTAATATCCTTACTTATGACCTCTATAACAAGACCTAATTCATGAGATACACCATTAAATCTTTCCCATTCACCCATTACTCCATTCTTTCCATATACATGAAAATAAATTTGGTAATCATCCGTCATATCTCTAAAGTTTTCTCTTACTAATTCTCTCTGAATCTCCAATATTTCATCTATTTGTGAAATCATGATAGGATCCCTAATACCTGCTATACATACACCTCTTATTCCAACAAACTTTGTCCCTTCTACTTTTAACCACTTTTCTTTTCCTTCTATAAATCTTGAACCCTTTACAATAACTGTTTTCTCATCCTTTTGAGTAAAAGTGGTAGTTGTCAAATCAATAATTCCATCTGGTCCATGTAAGAAATAAGGATCACTTTTTTCATATAATGTATGAGCAGCAACAGATGTAACTGTACACTTTCTATTCTCATTTATGGGAAATACTTCAAAATGATCATCAAAGAGAACACCTATAAGTCCATCTCTTCCACTTCCTGGTTCTGCTGCAATAGCCCCACATTCTAATATTTTACCTAAATGAAGAGATAATCCCTTAGAATAACCATAATGTATAGGTAAAGCAGAAAAAGGTGCAGGGTCATAACTTCGTCCACAAATTATTATATTCACACTTTTTTTATAACCTTCTATAAAAGGATCAATACCAACTTGTGCTACAATATTCGTAATACTTTCCAAATCCTCTACCCCAACTTCTGAGGAACCATCCAAGGTTTTAATATTTCCGTTAGTTATGGATTCCTTTATTTTATCCTTAGGAATATCCGTATATATTATAGCTATTTTCATGTGCCAATTATTTTCTTCCAGTATCTCCTTTACTATTTCAAAGGTCCAATCTACAGATGATTTACTGCCACATCCCCCAGCACTTCCTATAAATAATGGAATATCCAATTTATGAACCATATTAATTAGGTATTTTAAATCTCTTTTTGTAGCACCACGATCTACAAATGAGATACCCCTTCCAAGATAATATGGGCCAGGATCAGTAGACCCAGCATCAACAGCAACTAAATCTGGCTTTATTTCTAAAGCATTATAATAACTTTGTTCTGGAAAACCATATCCAAGAATTGCTGTGGGTGAATAGATTTTAAACACTTTTTACTAAGCCCTTCCTTCTTAGAATTTGAAGTGTTCTATTCATTTCATTATTTACTATCATTAAACCCTCATCTACTCCCATGCCAGGTTTTGCTAATATCTGATCTGCTTGAACTGCAAGACCTATATGCACAGAAACTTGAGCAGACCTATCTGTCTCATTACAACTTCCTCCTATATAAGTACCAATGTTATGTCCTTTACAATATAAAGCTGCCTCAATAGAATTATGAATACTACCTAAAACAGGAGTTTTTATTTGTATCATATCAACCGCCTCTGCTTTTATGAAATCTCTAATATCTTCAAGACTATTACACCATTCATCAGCAACTATTTCTACTCCCAAACCTCTTCCTTTTAGCTCTTTTCTCAATTTGCTTAAAAACTCAATTTGTTTCTCCCTATTTTCTAAATCAACAGGACCTTCTATTCTGAGTTTATGTGGAAATGAAATTTTTTCAAGCCTCGCTAAATATTCTACTATTTCATCAATATTATAATTAAATGCTATACCTATAGTTCCATATACATCTATGTGAAAAATTGGTAAATATCCTTCCTCTCCTAATATTCTTACCCTTTCTTTGAGCCAGCCTAAATATTCTATTAGTTTTTCTCCTCTCCACCCTAATTTTGTCTCTACATTATTTATTAAACCATGTGGAAGAACATCTACTCTCTTCAGTATCATTTTGTCCACACTAATATAACGATCGTCTCCTGATTGAGCAAAAATTGGAATTCTCTTTATATCAAAATTTAAATTATACTCCTCTCTTATTATCTCAGTCATAGTCTTCCTATAATGTTTTGAAAACACATCAAGAATTGCTTGAGAAATTCCGTACCTTACTGCGGTATGTAACTTATGATCATTTATTTTGAAATTGTCAATCTTAACACATAAATCCTTAAAACTTTTCCATTCATCCTTTAACAGAAAAGGAAAAACATGTTGTTCCAAAATTTGTAACCATTCACTAGTTTTAAAGAGAGGATCTCTTCCTCCTGCACCAGAATATTGAATAGCAGTACAATCCCCATAAGCTATCTGATCATCCTCCAAAATGAAGATAATAGATATACTTTCTCCTTTCTGCCTTATAGCCTCATAACCTTCAGTTAATGGTACTCCTCTATAGGCGAAACCATCTTCACGAGCCCCTGCCTTAATAGCTCTTTGGTCATCAAAATAGAAACCAGAAAGTCCTATCGAATATAGTACATCTTTAATCATTTATTTACCTCGGTCTTCCTATTAATCTTCCCTTACTGATTGCATAGATATCATCAAGTACCATTTGAAAACTTACATCTCTTTTCTCAAAACGAGCTCTCTCTTCCAATCTTTCCTTATGAAAAGTTTTTACCTCTTCGTCAAAAGGTAGATTTCCAAAATCAAAAAATCTAACAGCACCTTCATTATCCCGTACTGGCATTACTCTTCCATAAGTATATTTACTTGGTGCAAAAGGTACATCCAAAATTCCTGAAGAGAAAGCCTTAACAGCTCCCACAGCTATATCCCCTTTCCCTATTTCATAAACCCTATTGAGGATAGATCTTACTTCTCTTTCAATAATATATTCCTCTTGGCTTAACTTCTCTTCATCTATAAAATTTTGGTTTTCTAACATATTTAAAACCTGACGAGTATTCTTAAGGGCTGAAGCATTTGCTTCTTTTGTGGGAATACCAATAGCTTCCTGGGGTGTTTTTACAATTATCTTTGTTACCTTCGATATAGCCCCAGCTATAGTCCCGAAACTTATAACTGCGTAAGCTTTAGCTTCATCTTCTGGAAAACCTCCCATCCAGTGATGTAGAACAGTAGTTATATGAACATCATAATAACCAAAACTCGCAAGATATTCCCTTGTTAGTTTCTCTAAAATTTTTATTGAAGCTACATCTTGAATAATATTACCACATTGTCCATATCCTACACTAAAACTTTTCACTCCTTGTTCTGCTGCAAGAATGGCTTCTATTATTCCAATACTTATTGAGATAGACGGTGGAACTAAAGTACCAGTGAGAGGGCCAAAAGATTCTCTATTTATTAATATTCCTTCTTGTGCATATATTCCTACTAGATAATCTATATATTGCCAATATAAAATTGAATTTTCCAATGGAACATCCTTAGCATAAGGAATATTGTAAGTAATTCCTCCCCCTTCAAAAGATGTAAAACCTGCAGCCAAAGTAATCTCAGCAAGAAGTCTTGCATCTGGAGTACCATGTCTTACTTCAACAGGCACTTTTACACTTTCTATGATTTCTCTACAAGCTTTTACTCCATAATTAACAGCTGGAAAACCATTAAGAAGATATCTTCCTTCTTTTAAACTTTCTTCTATTCCCAATTGTGCTTCTTTATATCTATTCTGTCGAGTATAACTATCAATAGTTGTAGGTAAGATATCTGCTCCTCCCTCATCTTGTAAATATTGAAGAAGAACAATATGATCTTTTAAAATTGGAATACCTGCTCTTGGTTGTAATAAGGTTTTATTATTCTGAGATGCTTCTCTCAATACATAATCGGTCTGCTTTTCTTTAGGTAAAGATGTTAAATATAAAAAGGCTTCTTTTAAATCAACTTCTCTACCTGTAGGCCATGAATTCAAGACATCTTCTCTCATATTAAGAAAATATTTATGATCCCATTTCTTATTTTTTATAAACATAATCTCATCCCTCTATACTTTGTTTATATATTTTTCTACAAGACTCATAGATTTATCCTTATAGATCTCCGAGATTACTCCTATAGCAAACATTATATATTCCTTATCTACATAAAAGGTAGGATTTTTAGGCTTCAATATAAAAGGTTCATCATTAGAATATATTACACCCTTTAAACTTTCCACTCTATAAGGATTATATATTAAAGGCCCACCTGTACATACCACTTTATCCAATTCCCTTAAATCTTTCCCATATTGGAAAAGCAATGTTCCCATAGGGGTATACACCATTTCTATATGCCCTACATGTCTCTCTGTAGCAATCTTTACAGCAAAATAAGCAAGAATAGCGTCTAAATGTAAATCTTCATCATTTTTTGGAATATAACTCGTATTTATGTTTAAAAATTTTACTTTTTCCTCTATAACTTTAACCTTATCATGTGAAAAACTTTTTATAATATCTTTTTTTGCAGACTCAAATAAAGATAGTGCAGATACTCTAACCCCCAAATCTCCTTCCACAGATCTTTTTACATATGGCTCTTTTAATCCCTTTAAGATTACATTATTCTGGGTAGGTTCTCCCTTTGCTACAGAACAAACATCGGTAGTTGCTCCTCCCACATCAATTAATAAACATTCACCATATATCTCTGAGAAACTTTCCAAACCCTTTAATACAGCAAGTGGTGTAGGCATTACTATACCGTCTATTATTTCTTGCACTTTATCTAATCCCTTTGCATGTATAATGTTTCTTAAAAAGACCTCTCTGATAATATTTTGGACCTTTTCTATATTTATAACTCCATATTCAGGCATTACATTCTCTGTTATGTATATTTCTTTACTATTAGATAAAAAAATATTTTTTATTTCATCTTGTAAATCTTTATTTCCAGCATAGATAAAAGGAATATTTAAGGGAAGCCTTGATAATTTTTTAGCATTTATTATTGGATAGTATCTATTTCCCCCATCTGTTCCCCCAGCCAAAATTATAATATCTGGCTTTAAATAAAGAATCTCGTCCAAATCCGAACTTGTAAGTTCATAGGAATAGATCTTAATTACCTTTCCCCCTGCTCCTAAACTTGCTTTCTTAGCTGCCTCAGTAGTTAAATCTGGAACTAAACCTATAGCAATTATTTTTAAACCTCCAGCAGCACTGCTTGTAGCTTTTTTAATATTAAAATCCCTTATATTTAGTCCAGTTTGTCTTTCTATTTCAGAAATTACATTTTGAAGACCTATCGTTACATCTTCATTTACAGTAGATGGATATTTTGCTCTCCCTATAATTTCACTTTTATCTAAATCAAAAGCTACACCTTTAGTAAATGTACTTCCTATATCAAATATGATTGCCTTCATAATTATTTATCTAATCCTAAATCTTTTTTTAAATCTCTAATAACTTCATCTGGCATTGTTTTTGGTGGATATACTCTATTAAATCCTAATTCTTTAAATTTCTTTTCCACTTCTTCCCAATTTTTTTGGCCTATTCCCAAATTTCCACCTATATACAACAATACATTATCAAGACCTGCCTCTTGTAGTTTTTCCCTGAATCCTCTACAATCAAGCTCAGCATGTCCATATAAAGATGAAACTAAAATAGCTCTTGCATCAGATTCAATCGCTGCTTTTATGAAATCTTCTTGAGAAGAAAGAACTCCAATATTAACCACATCAAAACCTGCAGATCTTAAAGCATAATCCAAAATTCTTAAACCAACCGCATGTACATCCGCCCCTATTACTCCGAGAACCACCGTCCTCTCACCCACTAAAATCACCCCTTAATAAGATTAAATATTAATAGAGATGTATTATAAAGATTATCTAATTTAATTTTCTCCTCCTTAGAATGAGCATTCTCCATACCTATCCCCACATTTATAGCCTTTATACCATAAGAATTTAGAATATTAGCATCACTTCCTCCCATAGTATAAGTAAATACTGGATTCTTTCCCATTTTATTTAATATGCTCTCTATATACTTTACTAATGTTTCATTAGGATCAATAGAAAAACCTTTGTAAAGACTTTCTTTCTTTAAATCAAAACTTCCCCCTCTATCCTTTAATGCCGAAAGTTCTTTTTCCATATTTTGCCATTGTGTACTAAGTTTACTCTTATCTATACTTCTAAACTCACCCTCCAGATAAACTTCCTCTGGAACTATATTTGTAGCTCTTCCACCTTTTATAATACCAACATTAGAGGTTACATCTTTTTCTATTCTTCCCCATTTAAGTTTCAATAAAAACTCAGAAGCAAGAAGAATAGCATTTATTCCTTTCTCAGGAGAGGTACCTGCATGGGAGGCTTTACCAAATATCTTTAAATAAAACCTATCATGATATGGGGCACTAAGTATTAACGTACCAACATCACCTTCTCCATCTAAGACATATCCCTCTTTTGCGTGTAAAAGTGAAAGATCCACGTTTTTAGCCCCTAAAAGTCCGATCTCTTCACTAACAGTAAAAAGAAATTCTACTTTTCTATTTTTAATATTATTTTCTTTTATTGCAGTTATAGCCTCTATTATAGCTGCTATTGCAGCTTTATCATCAGCCCCCAAAATAGTGTTTTTGTCACTAACTATGTAATCACCTTCAATCTTTGGATTTATATTTTCACCGGGATCTACTGTATCCATATGAGCGGATATTAAAAAAGGTTCTCCTTCACCATCCATAATTGCTATTAAATTCCCTGAACTCCCACCTATTTTTTCACCTGCAAAGTCCTCATAAACTTCCAAACCTAATGCTTTTAACCTACTCTTTAAAAATTGAGAAAACTCTTTTTCCTTAAGAGAAGGGGAAGGTATTTTGATTATTTGAAAAAAAGTATTAATGAGTCTTTCTTTACTTAGCAATCATTTCACTCCTTTCAATTTCAACCTGCTCTACTTTCCATCCTACGTTAAGCAATTTATTTAATATTCTTTCAAATCCCACAGAATCACCTGTGGTATATACTTTTACAATAGGATTGGCCAAATCCTCTTTTGACAAAATTCTTAATATCTCTTGGGATGGATCTATAATTGGAATTTGGGGATATAGTCTTTCTATAACAGGTTTGATAAAAGGTAAATGAGTACATCCTAAAACTAATCCATCAATATCTTTATCAATTAAAGGATCTATACATTTTTTAAGCTCGTTTATTATTATTTCACCATCTATTATCCCATTTTCAATAGTTTCCAAAAGAGGGCCTTCACTACAAGATTTTACATATACTTCTATATCTTGGGATACAAACTTATTTATTAAAGTAGGATAAATTTTACTTTCTTTTGTTCTACGGGTTGCAAGAACGCCCATTTTTTTCCAATTTGTATTTTTTATTCCGTCAATAGCACTTAATATAATACTATATATCTTTATATCATAATCTTTAAACTTATCGAGTAAATAATCATAAGCAACAGCTGATGCAGTATTACATGCAATTATAATTTCTCCAATATCCAATCTTGTAAAAAACTCCACGATTTCTGATACTCTTTCCTGAATAAATTCTACCTTCTTAATACCATAGGGGAAATATTTTGTATCTCCTAAAAAATAAACTTCATCGTAAATTTTTCTTTCAACAACTTCTTTAAGAACAGAGAGACCACCGACACCAGAATCTAAGATACCAATCTTCTTACTCATTTTTTACTTCTCCCTTTCTATATAATTCTATAGCTTCAATAATCTTTTCTATAAGTCTATCCTGATATTCATCTCTTAACAATAATTTTCTATCCTCATCGTTGGTTAGAAAACCCATTTCTATAATTACAGATGGTATAGGAACTCTGGAAAGTACATAGAACCTTCCTTTTATACTTCTTCTAACAAGAAACCCACTACTGTTGAAAATATTGAAAAGCATATTAACTAATCTCTCTGATAAATCAGTAGCATAACAAATCTCAATACCTCTAACATCATTGGAAAAAGCTGCATTTGAATGAATACTAATAAACAAAGCAGATGTGATAAGATTATTATTCAAGTTTATAGAAGAATTAACAATTTTTACACGATCATCCAAGGAAATATTAGAATCATCACTACGTGTTAGAATAACATTGTAACCTTTCTGTCTGAGGGTTTCGGCAAGTTTAAGTGAGACTTTCAAATTAATATCTTTTTCTTTAATATCTCCATATATAGCACCAGGATCAGTACCTCCATGTCCTGGATCAATAAAAATAGTAAAATCATTATTTTCTAATTTATTTTCCTCTGAACTTAGCGCTTCCTTTCTAAAAGATATTTTTAGTGCATTTTCCCCTATTTCTTCCGCAGTTTGAATTGAATCTGTATATGTCTCAAAAACTAATCTCATAATCTTTTTACCTTCATCTCTTAAACCAAATCTTAAAATCTTAACAGGATATACATTTATGGTTAACTCTTGAGAAGTCAAAGAAAAAGTCGAACCTATGAAATCATAATAAATTCTTGGAGGATCATATAAAATCTTTTTTTCCTGAAAGGTATAAGTTCCAAGAAAAGTAAGAAAAAAATCTACACTATCCTTTTCCTCTTTCCATTTTAAATCTGTTAATACCGATTGAACATTAGTATTTTGTTTTTGGGTTTTCTCTTCTGTTATATCATTTCCCAAAAATCTGACATAAATATTACCATCATTTAGTTTAATATCATAATTAGGGATTTTATCTTTAAATTCTATTACAACTCTAACAATATAAGGAGCTACATTAAATTGGGAAAAACGAATATTTTTAATATTAGCATCTTTAGGTATAATTTCTCCTTTGTTGTTTATATAAACTGTATTTAAAAGGTCAATCACAAGGCGAGAAGGATTTTGCAATACTAAAGTTTTTACTTCAACAGGGGATTCTGCTTTAAAAGCTATAGATAGTAAATTTTTAGAATATTTTATTTCTAAAACTTCATGAACAATAAAAATAGTATTCTCTTTTAGATAGATTCTATACCCCAATAATCTAAAAAAAGATGACAAAGGAAAATATATAACATCTTCTCTTATAATAGGATATAAAAGGGTAGTTTCTTTCTTATTTATTATGCACTTTTTATCTCCAATGTTTGCGGAAAAAACCTCTTTTTTTTCTCGATAAAGAACTACCTTATTATTTTCTTGGGAAAAATCATATTTAAAGGTTGATGCAAACAAGGGTAAAGGCATATATATTTCTGAATCTTTTATTTTCAAAACAGTAAGAATTTTAGTTTTCTCGCCCAAAAAATTTATTTCAAGAGAAGAGGGTTCTTCTCCCAAAATTATTGCTGAAAGATGAATACTAAAAAACAAAAAAAATAAAATATATATGCTTACTTTCTTCAACTTTGTTAACTCCTCAATTCATTATGGTTACTTTAATAATTTTGGTGGAGGCGGCGGGAGTCGAACCCGCGTCCAGAGAGCAAGAACCAAAAGCCTCTACAAGCTTAGCGGGAGTTTTAAGATTTTCGGCCCTTACAGACTCCCTCCCGCAGGATTCTGTAAGCGCCTATCCCCTATTATCTTACCCTCCCTTACGGGAATCAGGAGGGGCAGCTGGCTAACTATGACACTCTTCTAACCCTGCCAGCCCGGGTTAGAAGAGCGTAGCTGCTAAATTAAGCAGCTAATGCTAAATTTGTGTTGGCACTTCTTTTTTGCCGTTGTTTTACGAGGCAACGGCACCTCGGCTTGCAGCTTTTGATCCTTGTACTCCCTGTCGAAACCAATCGCCCCCACTAATACTTCATCTTATATAATCTTTCTAGTTCTCTTCTTTCAGCTTTTTCTGCCAAATCTTTTCTTTTATCGTACAACTTTTTACCTTTTGCTAATCCTAACTCTACTTTTGCCCAACCACGTTCATTAAAGTATATAGATAAAGGAATTAATGTCAAGCCCTTTTCTTTAACTTTACCTACAAGATAAGCAATCTCATCCTTATTCAGCAATAACTTTCTTGGTCGCTTAGGATCATGGTTATATATATTACCATGCTCGTAAGGGCTTATGTGAAGATTATAAATCCAAACCTCACCGTTTTTAACATCAGCATAACTATCTTGCATACTTACTTTACCACTTCTTAGAGACTTTACTTCAGTACCTGTCAAGGAAATACCAGCCTCAAAAGTCTCTAAGATAAAATAATCATGCTTCGCTTTTCTATTTACTGCTACAATCTTTTTTTCCTTTGCCATTTTCTATATAAATTATATCAAATTTTACTCCGAATATCCAAAGGGGTGATTTTTCATCCAATTCCATGCAGATAAAATCATGGTTTCTAAATCTGGAAAATCAGGTTGCCATTGTAATTCTTTTTTAATCTTATCAGAGCTTGCTATAAGCACTGCCGGATCCCCAGGTCTTCTTGGTGCCTCTTTTATTGGAATTTTTTCACCTACAACTTTTTCAGCAGTTTTTATAACTTCCCTGACAGAATATCCTTTTGAATTACCAAGATTAAAAACCTCAGAATTCCTTTCATTTAATAAAGCTTCTAAAGCCAAAATGTGTGCCTTCGAAAGATCGGATACATGTATATAATCCCTAATGCATGTACCATCAGGGGTCGGATAATCTGTACCATATATTTCTACATATTCTCTTTGCTTTAAGGCTGTTTTTAAGACTATAGGTATTAAATGTGTTTCAGGTCTATGATCCTCTCCTAATTCTCCCTCCATATCTGCACCAGCAGCATTAAAATATCGAAGAGAAATATACTTAATCCCAAAAAGCTTATCATACCAATTTAATATTTCTTCAAACATCAATTTCGAAGATCCATAAACATTAGTAGGATTTTTAGGGTGTTCTTCTGGAATTGGAATAATTTTAGGTTCGCCATATACAGCTGCAGTCGAAGAAAAAATAAAATATTTAACTCCAAAATCTTTCATCGATTCTAAAATGTTCAATCCACCTAATATATTATTTTCGTAATATTTAGCAGGATTTTGCATAGACTCTCCTACAGTACTCAAAGCTGCAAAATGCATAACTGCATCAATTTTATACTTATTAAAAACTTCTTTTACCTTTTCTTTATTTTTTAAATCTATATTCTCAAAATATTTAGACAATATGGCTTTTTTATGCCCTTTCTCTAAATTATCCAAAACCAAAACTTCATATCCCTTTTTAAGAAGATCTTTAACTACATGACTTCCTATATATCCTGCGCCACCAGTTACTAGTATATATCCCATTATGATAGTCCTCCTTCAATTTATGAAAAATTCTCTGATTGATTCAATAATATAATCTACTTCCTCATTGGTAAGCTCTGGCCACATCGGTAATGCAATAACTTCTTTACTTGCTTTTTCAGCCTCAGGAAAATCTCCCTCTCTATAACCTAAATCCTTATAACATTCTTGTAGATGAAGAGGTAAAGGATAATATATAGCAGTACCAATACCTTTATTAGCGAGATACTCCTGTAATTCATCTCTATTTTTAGTTCTTATCACGTATTGATGGAATACATGTTTCACATATGGCTTTACTTCAGGTACTTTAATATCTAAATCTTTTAGACCCTCCGAATAGATCTTCGCAATTTCTATTCTTCTCTCAATCCAATGATCTAAATACTTCAATTTTATCCTAAGAATAGCAGCCTGTATTTCATCTAATCTACTATTATGACCTATTAATTCATGATAATATTTTTTCCTACTTCCATGTACTCTAAGTAGCTTTATCTTTTCATACAATTTTTCATCATTAGTTGTAATTAAACCACCATCACCATAAGCACCTAAATTTTTCGTAGGGAAAAAACTAAAACATCCAGTATTCCCAATACTTCCAGCTCGCTTACCTTTATACTCCGCTCCTATAGCTTGACAAGCATCCTCTATAACATAAAGATTATATTTCTCAGCAAGATATTCAATATCATCCATCTCTGCCATCTGTCCAAAAAGATGTACAGGAATAATAGCTTTTGTCTTTGGGGTTATTGCATCTTCTATCTTATTAGGATCTATATTAAAAGTTTTAGAATCTATATCTACAAAAACTGGTTTTGCTTTTAATAGAGAAATTATCTCTGAAGTAGCAAAAAAAGTAAAAGGAGTTGTTATAACTTCATCTCCTTCTCCAATACCCAAGGCTTCTAAAGACAATAAAAGGGCATCAGTACCTGAAGCAACTCCTACTGCGTATTTTGTACCACAATAATCTGCAAGTCCTTTCTCAAGAAGTTCCACATTCTCACCTAATATAAATTGCCCCTTTGCCATTACTTCTTCTAAAACAGGCAATAACTCAGAAGATAGTTTTTTATATTGTCTCTTCAAATCAAAAGCTGGAATATTCATTATTTACCTCCCAATTTACTCCATTCTCTTTTAAATCCTTCCCAAAAATTGAGGAAAAAAGCAAGAAAGATACCTAAAAATACGCTACTTATTCCTGCTATAAGCACATTAAGAACGGTAGAAGGTTTTGATTTTTTTATGGGTGGCTTTGCAGGATCAAGAACTGATATGTTAACCATCTCCTTAGTCTCGTCTATTTTTGCTTGTTCATATTGGGACAAAAGCATGGTATAAATGGTTTCTTGTACCTTTACATCCCTTAATAATTTTGTTAATCGCAAACCTAATTCTGGTAGATTAGAAAGTTTTCTTTGATATTCTTCTAAAATTCTACTCAGCGCTTTTTCTTTTGCTTCATTACTTAAAATATTAATCTGAAGGCTAAACAGATCATAAAGGGAAGTATCATTTATGGCTTTATATATTCTCTCTAATTCATCTCTCAAAAGTTTCTTTGTTTGCTCTATTGCATATTTCATTGAAACTACCTTGGGGTGATTTTCCCCATAATCAATAGTAAGCATAGCTAATTCTGATTCTTGAGAAATAAGTTTATTTCTTAGATCAGAAAGAATAGTTGATGTGGCTGTAAGAGAAGTAATAGCAAGTAAATCTTTTTTTTGTAATTTTTGCTGTTTTATAAGCTCATTTTTAAGATTTTCAAGACTTTCCTTTGCTACATTTAAAGATACCAAAGTTATCTGTCTTTCACCTTCCAGCTTTGCCAAATTATCAATAACAGTCTTTGCCTCCTCATTCACATCAAAAATAAGATTTTTTTCTTGAAATTCTCTTAAGCGATTTTCAGCCATCTCAAGCTCTTTCTTAACCCTCTCTATTTGCTTCTCTAAAAATTCTCTTGTTCTCTTCGCTGAATATATATTAAGAGATGCATTTATCTTCTCTAAGGCTTCTATATAAGTATTTGCTATGTCCGATGCGAGTTTTGGATCCTTGGCTTCTGCAGTTATGGTTATAGTATTTTCTTTATCATTAGTTGTGATTTTAACGCTTTTCATCAATTTTTCTAAAGCATCTTCTTTAGTTTTCTCTTTAAAATAATTTTCTAAATTTAATTTATCAAAAACATATTCTGCGGCTGTTCTACTTTTTAAAATGGCCACCAAATTAGCTGAAGGTGTTGTAGGAAAACCAATACCAAGAGAAAATGGAAGACTTTGAGCCAAAGCTGCTAAGGAAGAACTACTAGTATTTTGAGTAGGAAGGAGTATAACAGCTTTAGATTCATAAATTTTAGGAGAAAGTAAACTATAAAGAAGAGCTATAATAGTTGATATTAAAAATAAAGATATTACGAGCTTTTTTCTTTGCCAAACAACAAAAAAAAGCTCTACTAAGCTTATTTCGTCATCATATCTTGTTTCATTCATTACCCTTCCCCCTTATTCTCAAACATAGAATAAAGTTCCCTCTTCATAATTCCAAACTTTTGAGAAATCATCTCCTCCCCATATTTGTACCTTTTCTACTCCATTTTTAACAGCAAATAAAGAAGATTCAATCTTAGGAATCATTCCTCCAGTTACCTTTCCATTTTTTATCAGTTCTAAAGCCTTATCTACATTAAGAGATTTTATAACTATTTCTTTACCATCTTCTTTGATCATAACTCCTGGAACATCAGTACAGAAAATAAGCCTATTAACTCTAAGAAAAACTCCTAAGGATAATGCTGCAGTGTCAGCATTTATATTGTAAGAATTTCCCTCGTTATCCACCCCTATAGATGATATTACAATCACATATCTCTTTTCTAACAAAGCATTAATAGGTTCCAATTCCACATTAATAACCTCTCCTACAAAACCAAGATCAATATCATCAATATATAATTTTTTACAATAAAAAATAGACTTACCATTGATCCCAACAGCCTTTATATTTTCTTTTTTCATTTGGGATAAAACCTTTCCTTGTATATCTCCAGATAGGACCATCTCTACAATTTTTAGTGTTTCCTCATCTGTAACTCTTCTTCCTTTTATAAATTTGGGCTCCAATCCAAATTTCTCCATCCAAAAATTAATTTCTTTTCCTCCACCGTGAACCAAAACAAAATTTTCTCCCTTTTCATGCAAATTTTTTATCTCTTTTAAAAAAAGGTGTAGCTTATTTAAAAGATTTCCACCTATTTTTATTAAGTTAATATTTTTCTTATCCACGGGTTAACTTTAACAAAACCTCCTGAGATATAGCTTTCAATGTTTCCATTACTCCCTTTCCTTCTATTGCAACCGCCTCAAAATATTTATATTTACCTTCAGGATTTAGCTTCTCATTTAACTCTTCAACGCTTACTATATCAGGCAAATCTCTTTTGTTATATTGGAAAATAAATGGTAAATTATTAAACTCATAACCAACAGCTGCCAACTCCCTTTTTAATGCTTCAAAAATTCTAACATTCTCTTCCAATCTGCTTCTCTGAGAATCCACTACAAAAACTAACCCGTCCACTCCCCTTAAAATTAGTTTTCTACTTGCCTCATATAAAGCTTGACCTGGGGTTGTATACAATTGGAATCTCAATTTAAAACCTTGAACTGTTCCTAAATCTAAAGGAAGAAAGTCAAAAAATAGAGTTCTTTCTGTTTCTGTAGCTAAAGAAACTAATTCTCCTCTCCTATCAGGAGAAACCATTTTGTATATTTGTTGTAAATTTACAGTCTTACCACTTAAACCGGGACCACAATAAACAATCTTACAAGTAATCTCTTTTGCAGCATAATTTAAAACAGCCATAAACTTTCACCTTTTCTAAAAATTTTTACTTTTTAAAGAAATCTTCTATATCATTAAAATTGAATTCAGCTTTTGGAATATCTTTCTGTTTTTCCTTAATTTTCTTGATTATTTTAGCTAAATTTTCGCAAGCTTTTTGTGCAAAAAGTCTTACCATTCCTAATGTAGTAGAATCATCAAAAATAACTAAGAGCAATACTTGTTTTTCAATATGGGATATATGCAGATGGTTTCTTTTACCTTGATGGAATATTAAAGAAAACTCTTCTTCTCCAAGAAGTTTTGCCAGTTCTTGAGTCGCAGAGAAAGCTCCTGCAGCCAAGGCAGATATAGTTACAAAATCAAACTGAGAAGCAGTTCCTCTACCACCAATAACAGTACCACTTTTATCTATCAATAGAGCAGCCTTAGCTTTTGATTCCGATAAAAATTGTCCCAAATAACGCTCAATCTCCTCCTGGTCCTCCAATGATATAACTAAAGATAATATCTGTTCTCTTTCATCCATTTAGAACCCTCCTTAGATATTACTTAATTAAAACTTTTACAAAAATTATAATCCTTTAAAAGCCTATAGTCAAACTTAGAATTCTTCTCTTAGGCTTAGCGATTTAAAGGAAGTAGAATTTTTGAGAAACAGCAATTTCACAGTTCCTGTGGGTCCATTTCTTTGTTTAGCTATTATGATTTCCACCTCTTCTGGCATATCTGATTCTACTTCTGACTCTTGAGCCTTATAATATCCTTCTCTATATATAAAAATTACTACATCAGCATCTTGCTCTAAGCCTCCAGACCCTCTTAAATCTGAAAGTTGTGGTCTTCTTTCTGCTCTTGTTTCCACAGCCCTTGATAACTGAGATATAGCTATTACTGGAACCTCTAATTCACGGGCTAAGGATTTTAATCCTCTTGAGATTTCTGATATTTGTTGATGCTCGCTCTTATCTCTATCGAGCAACCTTATAAGCTGTAAATAATCCACAATTATAAGAGAAAGTCCTCTTTCTGCTTTTAATCTTCTTGCTCTTGCTCTCATCTCTATAACATTCAAATCAGGAGTATCATCAACAAAAATAGGTGCTTCAGCAAGTTTACCAAAAGCTCTTGCTAATTTTGGCCACTCATGTTCTTTAATCTGACCAGTTCGCAACCTGTGAATATCTATTTGGGCTTCTGACCCTAAAAGTCTTAAAGCCAATTGAAAACTTGACATTTCTAAACTAAAAATAGCAACGGGTAAATGCTCTTCTAAGGCTACATGTTGGGCAATATTTAAACAAAAGGATGTTTTTCCCATACCAGGCCTTGCAGCCACAATAATAAGATCAGAAGGTTGTAAACCCCCAGTTTTTCTATCCAAATCCCAAAATCCAGTAGGAATACCCGTATACGGTTTTCCAGTTTGGTGTAATCTCTCTATTTCTTTAAAACTTTTTGCAAGTATATCTCTAAGAGGTACTAAAGTTCTAAATCTATGGTGTTGAGCTATATCAAATATTAACTGTTCAGCTTTATCTACCAGAAGTTCTGGTGCTTCATTTTCTCTATAGCCTAAGGATACTATTTCCGTACCCGCATATATAAGCTTTCTAAGTAAAGCCTTCTCAGCAACAATATTAGCGTAATATTCTACATTTGCTGCTGTGGGCACTACATCCAACAAAGAAGCAACATATACACTTCCCCCAACTCTTTCTAACAAATTTCTGCTTCTCAACTCCTCTGTTACAGATACTAAATCTACTGGAAGGCCCTTTTCAAAAAGCTCCACAATCACTCGAAAAATAATACTATGATGTTCATAATAAAAACTATCCGATTGAAGAATTTCAATAACTTTCGCAATAGCATCTCTGGAAAGGAGCATAGCTCCTAAAACAGCCTGCTCTGCTTCTTCATTATGAGGTGGAACTTTTCCTAATATATCTTCCCTATTTCTCATCTATTTCTCAGCTTCCACGATAATTTTTGCTTTAGCAACAACTTGAGGATGAAGTTTTATAGTCACTTCATATTCTCCTAAAGATTTTATCGGTTCATCTAACTCCACTTGTTTCTTATCTATACCAAGTTTTAATTTTTCGTTTATAATATCTGCCACATCTTTACTAGTTATCGAGCCAAAAAGTTTACCTGTTTCTCCTACCTTAGCTTTTACAACATATGTATTCTTCTCTAATAATTCTTTTTCCTTTCTAAACTTTTCTATCAGTTTTTCTTCCTTTTTCTTTTTAGAAATTTCCTGTAATTTTAAATTTTCTAATAATCCCTCATTGACTTCTCGAGCTAATCCTTTTGGAAGCAAATAATTTCTTGCATAACCGTCACTTACATTAATAACATCTCCCTTTTTACCAAGATTATCTACATCTTTTAAAAGCATTACTTTAATCTTTTTCATATTTCTACTCCCTTTTCATTAAGATTTTATCTCTTAAAGGGTAAAAAATGTCTATAAGCCCTCCAATAAATATTATACTCCCGAAAATAGGATTTAAAATTATGAAAATCAATAATAACCATCTAAGCCATTTAACCATAATATAATTTTTTAGAAATATCCAAAGAATAATATATCCATTCACAAGTACCAAGGCTTGAATCAATAAAGAAATATTTATACCTAAATATTGAATCCACGGTAAAGTTTTTAAAAAACTATAAGTTATTCCAGTGATAATATAAATAAGAAAAAGAATAAATAATAACTTTTTAGAAACCCTTAAAGATTCTATATTTGGTAACTTGGGAATATCTACCTGAAATCTTCTTAAAACCCTCTCAGCTATGAGATAATTTATAATTACTTGGGTAAAGGCAGATATAATTAGAAGGGTTGGGATAAAAAGATTTATATTTTTTACCAAACTTCCTTGTAAATTGATAATTTCTTGAGATTCCTTATCTTTAAAATATTTAGATAAAAGTTCTGATGATTTCTGCCAACTTTCCTTATAAACATCTAACCCCAGAGCTTTCTCAAAGGGGATCTTAAAAAATATCATAGAAATCATGATATTTAATACTTGAAAAAATAGAATTATAACAAAACCGATAAACAACAACTTATATATATTCCATTTTGCTTTTATGCCGTATCCAATAAAAATGCCCAAAAAACCAGAAGGCAAAAATAAAGCAAAAGTACTAAATGGATTCATCATTAAACTTGCAAGTATAAAAGAGATAAGAAGAGAAAGAAAGCTTATCTTAATATTATGCCGATAAGATAGAAAGATAAATGGCAAAGAACAAAAGAAAATTAGAGGAAAGAACCAATAAGAAAGCCAAAATAAAATAATACTTATAGCTGTTATTAAACTTCCTTCAGCAACACTGCGAGTATTGAACATACCTCAAAAAGAGGAGGGAGAGTTTATACTCTCCCTCTTAATAATCATTTTACTTAACCACATAAGGTAAAAGTGCCATATATCTTGCTCTTTTTATCGCAGTACTTAATTGTCTTTGATGTCTTGCACAATTGCCACTTACTCTTCTTGGAATAATTTTGCCCTTTTCCGTCATAAATCTGCGTAATCTTTCCACATTCTTATAATCTATATAATCTATTTTTTCACTACAAAAAACACAAAACTTTTTTCTTCCTGAAGAATATGCAAATCTTTGAGTTTTAGCAGAAACCTTATCATTACTCATTCTTCTTCCTCCTCGCTTTCCTCCAGTAATTCATTTAAAATCTCTTCTTCACTTTCAATTTCAATACTTGTAACATCTTCAATAGGTTCCTCTACAGAGTTTGGTTCATTATTTTCCTCTTTCTTTCCCAAAAAATGAACATTTATAGCCTCTACTTCTACTACTTTTCTTTTCTGACCATCAGGAGTTTGATAAATCCTTGTCCTTAATCTTCCTTCAACCGCCACAAGTCTTCCCTTTTTTAAATAATCACCACATATTTCTGCAAGCCTTCTCCATGCCACTATGTCTATGAAATCTGCTGTTCTTTCACCCTTACTATTTTTAGGTCTATTAACAGCTATTCTAAAAGTAGTAACGGGCACCCCACTTGGAGTGTATCTCATCTCTGGATCTTTTACTAAATGTCCAATCAATAATACTTTATTAAGCATAATTCATTATTCTTCCTTCTCTAATAGAGTAATCATATACCTTAAAATCTTCTCCCTCAACTTCAACCTTCTTTCAAATTCAGATAACTGATTTTGTGGGAATAAAAAAGTCATAATCACGTAATATCCATCATTAAACTTCTTAACAGGATAAGCCAATGTTTTCTTACCCCAGTTATCAACCGTTTGAACCTCTCCATCTAAATTTTCTATATCCTTTTTAAGATCCTCCGTAAGTTGATTCAATTCTTCTTCTGAAAGCTCAGGACTGATTAAATACATTACCTCATACTTACGCATCTCTAACCTCCTTTGGACTTTTTGGCCCCATGTTTTAATCATGGAGCAGGATTTAGCTCAAAAATTATACTATTATTTTAACAAAAAGCCAAGATATTTCAATTGAAAATTTTTCATCATAACTGTATAATTTTACTTTAAAAAAAGGAGGAGTTGAAAATGGGGTTAGTGTATATAAATGGAGAATTTATCCAAACAGAAAATGCAAAAATCTCAGTCTTCGATCGAGGCTTACTATATGGGGATGGTGTTTTTGAAGGTATAAGAGCCTATAATGGTAGTGTATTCAAGTTAAAAGAGCATTTAGAAAGATTATATGCATCAGCAAAAGCCATTTGGTTAAATATACCTCTTTCTTTTGAAGAAATGGAAGAAGCTGTAATAGAAACTGTAAGAGTTAATAACTTAAAAGATTCATACATAAGACTTATTGTAACTCGTGGTGAGTATGGATTAGGGATTGATCCTTGGGAATGTAAAAAGGGTACCGTAATTATAATTGCAGATAAAATAAAGGTTTTTCCTGAAGAATTTTATGAAACTGGTCTTACTGCAGTAACAGTAGCCACTCGTAGATCACCAACCGATGTTTTAGATCCCAGAATTAAATCTCTAAATTATATGAGCAATATTTTAGCAAGAATCGAGGCACGTATTGCCGGAGCTGCGGAAGGTATCATGCTTAATCATCAAGGATATGTAACAGAGGCCACTGTCGATAATATCTTTTTTGTTAAAAAAGGAATTTTATTTACACCTTCTGTAACCCTGGGAGCTTTACCTGGGATTACAAGAGCAACAGTCATAGATTTGGCTAAGAAAGAACTTGGTCTAGAAGTGGTAGAAGGTTTCTTTACAAGATATGATCTATATAATGCTGACGAAGTTTTTCTTACTGGTACTGCTGTAGAGATAATTTCTGTTATTAAAATAGATGAAAGAATCATTGGAAATGGAAAACCTGGAGAAATAACTCAAAAAATAAGAAAAATATTCCATGAATATGCCCAATCTGGCATAGCGGGGAGTCAAGTATATGCAAAATAAAATATATCCTGAAACTTTTCATTTCCAAGATGAATGGAAAATAGATGGTATCAGTATTAAAAATTTAGCAGAAAAATATGGTACTCCATTATATGTAATTGATAAAAAAACATTAATAACTCAAGCCCAGAAATATATTAACTCATGGAAAAAGTACTATAAAAACAAATTTAAAGTACTTTTTGCTATTAAGGCTCTACCAATATTAGAAGTAATACGGATTTTCTATAAAGAAGGCTTAGGATTCCTTGTATCAACAGGTGGAGAACTCTTTATAGCAAGATCAGCAGGTGTAGATTCTCATAAAATTTATTTTCATGGTAATGCAAAAAGCATCCATGAATTAGAATATGCTATAAAGGAAAATATAGGAGCCATAATAATTGACAACTTTGATGAATACGAAAAAATAAAATTTCTAACAGATAAACATTCAACTTCTATAAAGGTACTTATTAGGTTAATACCAAATATTGAAGTAAGTACACATAAATCTATTAGAACAGGTCAAATAGACACTAAATTTGGTCTTCCTATTAACCAAGTTTATGAATTGATAGAAAGAATTAGGAAAGAAAAATACATAGATTTTAAAGGATTACATGCTCATATTGGTTCTCAAATTTTTGATATAAGTGCCTATGTAAAATTAGCTGAAGTATTAAGCGAAATATATAATAATTTAAAATCAGCTAATACTAACATAGAAGAAATGAGTATAGGTGGGGGATTAGGTATTGCATATACAAAAGACGATAACCCTCCAGAAATAGAAGATTTAGCTTACCAAGTATCCCAAAAATTTGAAGAAACTATTGGACATCATTTCACACTAATATGCGAACCAGGTAGATCTTTGGTAGGAAGAGCAGGAATTACAATTTACAAAATAGAAAGTAGAAAGGAGATTCCAGGTATAAGAAAATACGTATCAGTAGATGGTGGAATGTCAGATAATATTAGACCTTCTTTATATGGAGCTAAATATTCAGCCTTATTAATAACATCTAATGAAAGTACAAATACCATATATACAATAGCAGGAAAACATTGCGAATCTGGAGACATTCTTATAAGGGATTTTGAAGATAAATGGCCAAATTACGGAGATTATTTAATAACATTTTCTACAGGAGCCTATAACTTTTCAATGTTTACTTGGTATAATGCTACGGTTAGACCCGGTGTAGTACTGATAGAGAATGGAAAAGATAGATTAATAGTTAAAAGAGATACTTATGAAGATCTTTTGAGGGGTCAAATATGAAAATTGGACTTTTAGGTGGGGGACAAGTAGGACAAGCACTCTTTAAAGTACTATATTCAGAAAAAGAAACCATTCTAAATATTCTTAGAGAACCTTTAGAAATTAAAAAAGTTCTTGTAAAGGATTTAAATAAAAAAAGAGAAATTCCAAAAGATTTATTAACAACAAACCCTGAAGAAATCATATTAGATCAAGAAATCCAAATCATAGTTGAATTAATGGGAGGAATAGAACCTGCTTATTCCTATATAAAGAAAGCACTAGAAGAAAAGAAAGTTGTGGTTACAGCCAATAAGGAGGTTATTGCTTTATATGGAGAAGAACTATATAAGATAGCAAGGAAAAAAGGCGTAGATATATTATTTGAGGCAAGTGTAGGCGGAGGTATACCCATAATAAAAACGATAAAAGAAGCCATGGTTGTCGATAAAGTAAAAGAAATCTGGGCTATATTAAATGGTACTACCAATTATATACTCACCAAAATGGAAGAAGAAATAAAAGATTTTGATGAAAGCTTAAAGAAAGCTCAAGAATTAGGATATGCAGAACCAGATCCAACAAAGGACATCTCAGGTTTAGATACAGCCTATAAATTGTCCATCCTATCCTCTTTTGCTTATCACACAACCATTACACCTCAATGCATATACAGGGAAGGAATAGAAAACATAACATTAAGAGATTTGTTATACGCAAAAGACTTAGGTTATAAAATAAAATTGCTTGCCATAAGCAAAGAAAATAACGGAGAAATTGAAACAAGAGTACACCCAACTATGATTCCAATAAATTCTCCCCTTGCATCAATAAGAGGGGTATATAATGCAATCCTTTTAAAAACAGAAAAAAGAGGAGATATTTTATTATATGGTGAAGGTGCTGGTCCCTATCCTACTTCTATGGCATTACTATCCGATATATTAGAATCTGCTTATACTTTACTATATTCGTTACCCCGATATTATTCTTTTGCTTATCTTTATCCTTCCAAAATAAAAAATTGGGAAAATTTCTTTACCAGATACTATATAAGAATTTGGGTAAAAGATCAGCCAGGGGTTCTTGCACAAATTGCTAAGATATTGGGAGAAAATAGTATAAGCATATCCTCTGTTATTCAGAAAGAAACGTCAGAAAAAGAAGAAAAAGCAGAAATAGTTATTCTTACACATAAAACAAATGAAAATAGTATGCAAAAAGCTATAAGTGAGATTAAAAAACTCCCCATCTTAGAAAATTGGGGAAGTCTAATAAGAATTGAGGGATAAAAATGAAAGGAGTACTTTTTAAATACAAAGAATTTCTACCCTTAACAGATAAGACACCTATTATATCTTTACATGAAGGAGACACACCTCTCATTTATGCTTACAATCTCTCAAAAATTTATAACATTGATATTTGGCTTAAATATGAAGGTATGAATCCAACAGGTTCTTTTAAAGATAGAGGAATGGTAGTCGCTATAGCAAAAGCACTTGAAGAAGGAAGCAAAGCAGTAATATGTGCCTCTACAGGAAATACCGCTGCTTCAGCTGCTGCTTATTCTGCATTAGCAAATTTAAAATCTTTTGTTATTCTCCCAGAAAAAGCTATTGCTTTAGGAAAATTAGCGCAAGCACTAATGTATGGCGCAAAGGTTATAAGTATAAAAGGGAATTTTGATGACGCCTTAAATTTAGTAAAAATAGCAGGACAAAAATTCCCCATAACCATTGTCAACTCAATAAATCCATATAGATTAGAAGGACAAAAAACTGCTGCCTTTGAAATATGTGATACCTTAAAAAGAGCACCTGAAAATTTAGCTATTCCTGTAGGAAATGCAGGAAATATATCCGCATACTGGATGGGCTTTAAAGAATATTTTAAAATAGGAAAAAGTAATACTTTACCCAAAATGTTAGGTTTTCAAGCAGAAGGTGCTGCTCCTTTAGTAAAAGGACATCCTATTGAAAATCCACAAACTATAGCAACAGCAATAAAAATAGGAAATCCCGCAAGTTGGGATAAAGCAATAAATGCAGTAAAAGAATCTTCAGGCTTAATAGATACTGTTAGCGATGAGGAGATCTTAGAAGCTCAAAAAGAGTTAGCAAGCAAAGAAGGGGTTTTTGTAGAGCCGGCTTCTGCAGCATCGTGGGCTGGTGTAAAGAAACTTATAAGAAATGGAAAATTTAAAGGTAATGAAGTAGTTTGTGTACTTACAGGACATGGCTTAAAAGATCCAGATATTGCCATTAAACAATCGAAAATAGAATATGTTATAGAACCTGATATAAAAGAATTAGAAAGGATTTTAGAAAAGTGATCTATCATATAAAGGTTCCTGCCACATCTGCTAATATTGGACCAGGCTTTGACTCTATCGGTATAGCTTGGAATTTATATCTTCACATTTATATAAAAAAAGATGAGTCACACAAAGATGATATAAGGATTATAAATAAAAATAAAATAAATAATGATCTTTTTATTAAAGCATTCAATGAAACAATAAATTATATAAATAAGAAACCATCAAATTATATTATAGAACTATGGTCAGAAATTCCCATAGGAAAGGGCTTAGGAAGTAGCGCATCAGCTATAGTAGGCGGAATATATACAGCAGAGATAATAACCAATACCTATCTTAATCTACACGAGAAACTGAACATTGCTTTAAAATTTGAAAACCATTTGGATAATATATCTGCAGCTATAAATGGTGGTATAAATATATGTTTAAAAAATGAAAAAGAGATTTATATATCCAAATTACCAATAAACTATGATTTTTGGGGATTACTTTATATACCAGACTATTACTTATCAACTCAAGAAGCAAGAAGTATTTTACCCCATAATTATAAAAGAGAAGATGTAGTTTTCAATCTTCAAAAATTCGGAATACTAATATCTGGATTATTTCAAAAAGATGAAAAATTAGTAAAAATGGGCTTAGATGATAAGATTCATCAACCCTATAGATTTGAATTAATAAAAGAATACCCTTTGTTATCAAAAGAAGTAGAAAAACATGGCAAAAAAATTGTTTTAAGTGGTTCTGGTCCATCTCTTCTTGTCCTTCTATTCAACGAACAAGAAGCTCTTGAAATTTTAGAAAAATTAGAAAATAATTTAAAGGAAGCCCTAAAAGGTGAATTTAAATTATTAAAAATAGAACACAATGGTATTACTTTAGAAAAACTTAATTGAAAAAAGGAGGTTAAGAAATGCCCTATAAAATTGCAATTGTAGGAGCCACAGGTTTAGTGGGGCAAGAAATGCTAAAAATCTTATGGGAAAGAAGAATTCCAATAAGTGAAATTTATGCCTTTGCATCAGCAAAATCTGAAGGGACTTATGTAGATTTTGGAAATGAAAAAATAAAAGTAGAAAAAGCCACTGTAGAAAATATTTCAAAAGCAGACTTTGCCCTCTTCTCAATAGGAGAAGAAATAAGCTTAGAACTTGCTCCAGAAATTGCTAAAAAAGGTACAATAATTATAGACAATAGTAATGCGTTTAGAATGAATCCTGATGTACCTTTAGTTATCCCAGAGATTAATCCTGAAGATTTAAAAAATCACAAAAATATAATAGCTAATCCAAACTGTTCCACTATTCAAATGTTAGTAGCTTTAAATCCTTTACATAAAAAATGGAAGCTTAGAAAAATATTTGTGGCTACATACCAATCAGTTTCTGGAAAAGGAAAAGAAGCTATTAATGAACTTATGGAAAGTACAAAGGCTTTCTTAGAGGAAAAGGAATTTATTCCTTCTGCCTTTCCTTATCCTATTAGTTTTAATTTAATACCTCACATTGATACTTTTGAACATGAAAATTATTCAAGAGAAGAGATGAAAATGGTTAGAGAGACTCATAAAATTCTTCACGATTCATCAATAAAAGTCTCTCCAACTTGTGTAAGAGTACCTGTTATAAGAGGTCATTCAGAAGTAATTTATGCAGAATTTGAGAATGATTTTACTTTAGAAGAAGTATATAAAACTCTTGAAGAAGCACCTGGAGTTAAAGTTATTGATAAACCTCAAGAAAAACTTTATCCTATGCCACTACTTTGCGATGGGAAAAACGAAGTATTTGTAGGAAGAATAAGGAAAGACCTCTTTGATCCAAGAGCTATCAACATGTGGGTAGTATCTGATAATATAAGGAAAGGTGCAGCTCTTAATGCGGTACAGATATTAGAAAAATTGATTTTCTAAATTAGGGAGGAATGAAAAGTGAGTTTAGTTGTTCAAAAATATGGTGGTACTTCCGTAGGATCAATAGAAAAAATCAAAAACGTAGCTAAAAGAATAGCTAAATATTATAAAGAGGGCCACAAATTAGTGGTAGTCGTCTCTGCTATGGGTGATACAACAGACGATTTAATAGAAATGGCGGAAAAAATAAATCCTAATCCTGAGCCGAGAGAAATGGATTTTTTACTCTCATCTGGAGAAAGAATATCTGCAGCTTTGACAGCCATGGCCTTACAAAATTTAGGAATACCAGCAATAGCACTTTCTGGAAAACAGGCAGGAATTATAACTGATAATATTCACACAAAAGCTAATATACTTAAGATAGAACCAAAAAGAATTCTTGAAGAATTAGAAAAAGGAAGAGTTGTTATAGTAGCAGGTTTTCAAGGATATGAACTTCAAAAAGGAGATGTAACCACATTAGGAAGAGGAGGCTCCGATGCAACTGCGGTTGCTCTTGCAGCAGTTTTAAAAGCAGATATATGCGAAATATATACTGACGTTGATGGAATTTTTACTGCAGATCCAAGAATAGTTCCTAATGCTAAAAAATTAGACTTTATATCCTACGAAGAAATGTTAGAAATGGCAGGACAAGGAGCGCAAGTTATGCAGCTTAGGTCTGTAGATTTAGCAGCAACTTACAAAGTACCTGTTATAGTAAGATCAAGTTTCAATGAAAATTCTGGTACTTTAATTGGGGAGGGAAAAGAAGTGGAAACAAAACAAAAAGTAAAAGGAATAGCCCATAATAAAAATATAGCTAAAGTAACCATAGTGGGTGTACCTGATAAACCAGGTATAGCTCATAAAATATTTGCCCCATTGGGAGAAAGAGCTATAAATGTTGATGACATAGTACAGAACGTTAGTAAAGATGGTATCACAGATTTATCTTTTACTGTACCTGAAAAAGAGTTACAAAAGACTATCGAAGCAATACAAGAAGTGGTAAAAGAAATAGGTGCAAAAGAAATAAATTACGATAATAATGTAGGAAAAGTATCAATAGTAGGATGGGGAATTCAAAGTACTCCAGGAATTGCAGCAAAAATGTTTGGTATTCTTGCATCTGCTGGAATAAATATAGAGATGATAACAACTTCAGAAATTAAAATTACATGTATTATAAGAAGAGATTTGGTTGAAAAAGCTGTTAGAGCATTACATGATGGATTCAATTTAGGGGGAGAAGAATAATATCTTCTCCCCCTTTAATACTACTTAATTTCTACTACTGCTCCTTCTGCCTCTAATTTAGCTTTAATTTCTTCAGCCTCTTGTTTTGAAACACCTTCTTTTACTGGTTTAGGAGTAGAATCTACGAGATCTTTTGCCTCCTTCAAACCAAGACCAGTAATTTCTCTTACTACCTTTAAAACCTTTATCTTGTTTGCTCCTGCATCCTTTAGTATGACATCAAAAGTTGTTTTCTCTTCTACAGGAGCAGCTGCAGCTCCAGCTCCTGCTACTGGTGCTCCAACAGCAGCAACAGGCATAGCTGCGCTAACACCAAACTCTTCCTCCAATGCCTTTACTAATTCCACCAACTCCAAAACCTTCATCTCTTTAATAGCTTGAATGATTTCTTCTTTATTCATCATTCCTAACCTCCCTTTTATTGATTTATAGAAATCTTTTCTTTTTCTTTAGAGATAGCATCTAATGTCCATACCAATTTGTTTATAGGCCATTTTAGACTCCATACTAAGGAACTTAAAGGTGAAGCTATACTTCCTATTACTTGTGATAAGATAACTTCTTTTGGTGGGAGGTTTGCCATCTCTTTTATTTCATCTGCTGTATATATGTCTCCGTCTACCACTCCACCTTTAAGCTTTAAGGCTTCATGATCTTTTGAATAATCTGCTAAAGCTTTTATAACAGCAAAAGGATCATCATAACAATAAGTTATTGCTGTAGGTCCTACAAAAAACTTGTCAAATTCTTTGTCAGGATATAACCTTTTGATGGCCAATAAAGCTAATGTATTTTTTACTACCCTATATTCTGCTTGTAATCCTCTAATTTTGCTACGTAGCTCGAAAAGATCAGCCACTGTTAGACCTTTAAAATCTGTAAATATTAATGCATTAGCTTTTTCCATTTTTTTATACATCTCTTCGACTTTTTGAACTTTCTCTGGCTTTGGCAAATTTTTCACCTCCTTTTCCTTTTTTATTAAACATAAGGGAAAGCCTTCTGGCTTTCCCTTATGGAATATACATATATTTCGAAAAACCAGTAAGGCCTACGTAGGATTTTAATATTTTTTACCTACGGTCTTCGGCCCAAGTTATAGAACTTTATTTAATATCTGTATAAGTTTATGCTGCCTCCTCTTGTCTTATAATATCTGCAAGATTTTTAGTATCAATAGGAACACTCGGCCCCATTGAAGGAGATATATGCACACTCTTAAAATATTGACCTTTAGCAGAAGGGGGTTTTAATCTTAATATAGTGCTTAAGACTGTCATTAAATTTTTATACAAAGCCTCCTCAGAAAATGAAGCCTTTCCAATAGGAACGTGAATTATTCCATATCTATCTGTTCTAAACTCTATTCTTCCTGCTTTATATTCCTTTACTGCCTTTGCTATGTCATTAGTTACTGTACCAGTTTTTGGGTTTGGCATAAGTCCTCTTGGACCTAATATCTTTCCTAGTCGAGATGGAATCTTTAATGTACCCATAATATCAGGAGTAGCAATAGCAACATCAAAATCTAACCAACCATTCTCAATTTGTTTAACTAACTCTTCTCCTCCTACATAATCAGCTCCAGCCTCTTTTGCCTCTTGAGCTTTTTCTCCCTCAGCAAAAACCAATACCTTTTTCTCTTTACCAGTGCCATACGGTAGTACAACTGTACCTCTAACTTGTTGATCAGCATGACGAGGATCAACACCTAATCTTACAGCCAAGTTAATAGTTTCATCAAATTTTGCAGTAGCAAGTTTTCTTACTAAACTTACAGCTTCTTTGGGTGAATATAATCTACCCTTTTCAATTAATGATGCTAATTGTAAATATCTTTTTCCTCTTTTTGCCATTTTATATCCTCCTTATCTCTTTGTGGTTTTAACGAGGTATATCCTCTCCCACCTAAACCCATCTATCCTTCTATTATTTCAATCCCCATACTTCTAGCTGTACCCTCAATCATTCTCATTGCAGCTTCTATATCATGTGCATTTAAATCCTTCATCTTTAACTCTGCAATTTCTCTTATTTTACTTTTTTTAACTTTTCCAACTTTTACTTTATTAGGCTCTCCTGATCCCTTTTCCACACCAGCAGCCTTTTTTAGGAGATCAGATGCAGGAGGCGTTTTAGTAATGAAAGTAAAAGTTCTATCCTCATAAATAGTAATTTCAACCGGTATAATCATTCCCTCTTGACCAGCTGTTGCTGCATTATAGGCCTTACAGAATTCCATTATATTTACCCCATATTGCCCTAAAGCAGGACCTACTGGAGGAGCAGGCGTTGCTTTTCCTGCGGGTAACTGTAGCTTAACTTTTCCAACAATTTTTTTAGGCAAGACTATTCCCTCCTTTTAATCAGTTTTCTCTACTTGAGTATGATCAATTTCTGTTGGAGTTTCTCTCCCAAAAATAGATAAAAGAACTCTAACTGTTCCTTTATCAGGATAAACCTCATCCACAAATCCCTCATATCCCATAAATGGTCCTGATTTAATGTATACCCTATCTCCTTTTTTAACCTTAAGTTCTGGCCTTATTTCTTTCTGCTCCAAAAATCTCTTAATCCAATGTTCTTCTTCTGGATTAAGCGCACTCGGCTTTCCTGGAGTTCCAACAAAACCAGTAACCCCAGTAGTATTTCTAATAAGCCTTTTTACATCTTCATCTTCCACCATTCTAATAAAAAGATATCCCGGAAAAACTTTTTTTACCTGAATTCTCTTTTTTCCACCTTTTACTGTCATTACTTTTTCCTCAGGAACAACAATTTCAAATACCTTATCTTCTAAATGTAATAGCTTTATTTGTCTTTCTAATATTGCTTTTACCTTATGTTCATGTCCAGCCAATGTATGTACTACATACCATTTAGGCCCTGTCACTGACATTACCTCCATTTTAGCCTGTAAAACTTTCTAAAATAAGTCTACTTAAAAGAGTAAAGACAAAATCATAGAATGATATAATTATAATTAACAATATTAATGTTATCCCTAAGGCTAAAGATAATTGAAAGACCTTATTCTTATCAGGCCACACAACCTTCTTTAATTCTAATCTTTCCTCAGCCCAAAAATTTTTTATTTTATCCAATATACTTGCCTTTACCATATATAGTACACACTCCTAAATATAAAAATTTTTGGCAGGCCCGGCAGGGCTCGAACCTGCAACCCCCGGATTTGGAGTCCGGTGCTCTCCCTATTAGAGCTACGGGCCTACCTTACTTCTCTATGAACAGTATGCCTTCTACATCTTGGGCAATACTTTTTTAACTCTAATCTATCTGGATCGTTTTTCTTATTTTTCTCTGTAGTGTAATTTCTTTCTTTACATTCTGTACAAGCCAATGTTATGATTACTCTCATTTTATTATAACACCTCTCAGTTATTATTCAATAATTTTAGTTACGACACCTGCACCAACAGTCTTTCCACCTTCTCTGATTGCAAATCTTAAACCTTCCTCTAATGCTACAGGCTTTATTAACTTTATCTCCATCTCTATATT
>Ga0071330_1066409_pt1 | contig 130461 bp, 124 predicted proteins | sample GBScel77sediment_FD_63802 | JGI IMG/M metagenome (GOLD analysis project Ga0071330, IMG submission 63802) | Hot spring sediment microbial communities from Great Boiling Spring, Nevada - Cellulolytic enrichment Sediment 77C v2 (version 2) | ecosystem: Environmental > Aquatic > Thermal springs >... | reverse complement strand
AGGTGGAAGAGATGACGCAAGCGGTGAGACAGCAAGCGAATGCGGCGCAGAACGTGAGCAGTCTGTCGGAGGAACTATCTTCGATAGCAGAAAGCTTGGTCGAACAAGTGAGAAAGTTCAAAACATGACAAGATCGCTTTAAGAATCTAAGGGGCGCCGTTGCGCCCCTTTTTTCAAAAGATAACTTTTCACATGCCCAAATACGCTTTTTTCACCAAATCGCTCTCGAGCAGTTCTTTACCCGTTCCATGTGCGACGATCCTGCCAGTTTGAAGCACGTATCCTCTATCGGCCATTTCCAGAGCCTCTTGAACTTTCTGTTCAACCAACAGTATTGTGACGCCTTTCTCCTTGTTTATTTGTTTCAGTGTCTCAAGAACCTTGTCCACCATCATGGGCATCAAGCCCAGAGACATTTCGTCAACGAGCACTAATTTCGGTTCGGCCATGAGAGCTCTTCCGATGGCGAGCATCTGCTGTTCCCCGCCGGAGAGTGTCTCGGCCTTTTGATTTTCCCTTTCCTTCAACCTCGGGAAAAGTTCGAAGACTTCGTTCAGCAACCTGTTCACCTTTGCTCTGTCGTTAAGCGTGTAAGCACCCATGAGCAGATTGTCTCTGACGGACATCTTGCCGAAAACGTGCCGGCCTTCAGGCACGTGTGCTATGCCCAAGCGAACGATCTCGTGGGCGGTCAACTTGTGAATCTGCTTTCCTTCGAACTCTATCTCACCCGAGATGGGTTTAAGCAATCCAGAGATCGTCCTCAGAATCGTGGTCTTGCCAGCCCCGTTGGAACCCACAATTGCGACGAACTCTGCTTCGTTGATCTCGAGAGAAACATCGAAAACCACAGGAACTCCGTCATAGCCTGTTGTTAAGTTTTTTACTCTTAGCATAGTATCTCTCCCCCAAGTACGCCTTTATGACCTCTTCGTTGTTCGTGACTTCAGCCGGTTTACCTTCGGCGATCTTTTTCCCGGCACTGAGCACGATCACCCTGTGGGATATGGGCATTATCGCTTCCATGATGTGCTCCACGATCAAGAGCGTTATTCCAGATTTGTTGAGCTTGACGCACAGTTCCATCGCTTCCTTTATCTCCGATTGGTTCAGACCGGCCATCGCTTCGTCGAGCATGACCATCTTGGGTTTGGTGGCCAGCACGCGGGCTATCTCGAGCCTTTTCTTGTCCGCCGTGGTCAGACTGCCTGCGAGCATGTCTTTCTTCTCCCAAAGGTGTGTCAATTGGAGCACTTCGTCCGTTATCTTTTCAGCTTCCTTCCTACTGGAAGATCTCAAAAACGCTCCAGTGAGTACGTTGTCTCTGACGGTCATATCTTTCAGAGGTTTGACGATCTGGAAAGTCCTGGTCAAGCCCATCATTGCTATCTGGTGAGGGGGCTTACCGGTTATATCCTTTCCTTCAAAGAAGACCCTCCCGCTGAATGGCTTGTAAAAACCGCTTATACAGTTGAAAAGCGTCGTCTTACCAGCACCGTTAGGCCCAATGAGACTGACGATCTCGCCTTCGTTCACGGAAAAGGAGACGTTGTCGTTTGCGACGAGATTACCGAACTTCATGGTGATCCCCTGTACTTCAAGCAGTGCTCTTGCCATAGTTGATCCTCCTTCTGCTGCGTTTTCTCAGAAGTCCCAGGATTCCCCTCGGCTCGAAAACCACAACGATGACTATAAGAATGCCGTAGATCATCAAATCGATACCTTTACCTGTACCTCCAAGCAAGGTTCTCGTGTACTCAGAAAGAGGTATGAGTATCGCCGCACCGATGATTGGACCGTACACGTTACCGAGCCCACCGAGAACCGTCAGCAGAACGATCTTCATCGAGATCTCCAACCCAAAAACCATGAAGGGATCTATGTAGAGTATGTACTGCGCGTAGAGTGTGCCGAAAAGCGCTGTGAGCATCGAACTCACAATCATTGCGAGCAGTTTGTAGCGGGCAGTGTTTATTCCGAGTGCCTCTGCGGCTTCGTGGCTTTCTCTTATCGCCTTCAAATAATAGCCCATCTTGTTGCGCTCGATGGCCATAGCGACGAACAAAACGAAAACGAAGAGACCGTAGGCGATTAAAACGTACGGGATCTTCGAACGATGGAACTGCATCGCCCAAAAACTGTCGGCAACGACGGGAATGGAAATACCCGTGGCACCCTCGACGTAGTCCCAGCTGACAAACAGCTGCTTTACAATTTCAGCTACTGCGAGCGTCGCTATAGCGAAGTAGTGGCCTTTTAATCTGAAGCATGGATAGCTCACCAAAAAAGCCACAACACCTGCGAACAACGCACCCAGTATCATACCGATCCATGGTGAGACGTTGAATTTGTAGAAAAGCACCGTGGAGGTGTACGCACCTATCCCAAAGAACGCAGCATGACCGAAGGATGTCTGTCCAGCAAAGCCGGTGATGATGTTCCACGCTTCGCCGAGACCTGCGAAGATGAGCATCATGAGCATGACGTGCTGAAAATTCACATCTTTGACCACAAGGGGCAGGATCAAAAGTATCGCCAGGATGACGAGTAGCGGTGTTTTCTTCATCCACTTTCACCACCCAAATAGCCCTTTGGGCCTGAATTGCAGTACGAGCAAGTATATGAGGAAAGCTATCGCGTACTTGAACTGGGTTCCAAGATAAAAACCACCGATCGTCTCGGCGAGTCCGATCATGATTCCCGCATAGAAGGCGCCCCATATGTTTCCGAACCCACCCAGTGCGACGATCACAAAAGCCAGAAGACCGTACATCGCACCCGACTCTGGATAGACCGGGAAGATACCTGAGAGCAAAGTTCCCGCGACACCGACGCAGATACCGGAGAGGGCAAAGGTGAACATGTACACTTTCTCCGTATCAACGCCCATCAACTCTGCGATCTCTCTGCTCTGCGCCGTTGCCTGAACGGCCTTTCCAAACTTCGTCTTCTTGATGAACAAAGCTACAGCGAGTGTCATACCGATGCTTCCAAGTGCTGCTACGAGTTGTGGGATGCCAACGATCACATCGTAGATTATCAATCTCTTGCCGGAAAGGATCGATTCTCCGACAAACCTGTAGTTCGGACTCCACAGGAACTGGGCAAAGTTTCGTATGAACAAACTCAGACCGAAGGTGGCGAGGAGAGCCATCAAACCTGGCGCGTTCAGCACACGTTTTATTACCAGTCTGTAAGTAAGAAGCCCTATCATGGCTGCCACCAAAGCGGCGATCGGGAGTGATATGAGCGGGTCCCATTTCAAGAGTGCGTACAACCAGAAGACTGTGTACATCGAGATCATCATGAAATCACCGTGCGCGAAGTTTATTATGTCCATCAATCCCCAAACGAGTGTCAAACCGACTGCGACGAGAGAATAGACACTTCCAACCAGCACGCCTGTAACAACGAGTTGTGCGAGCATGCTCATCCCCTTCCAGATTTTTTAAGGGGGGGCGTGTGCCCCCCTCATTACTCATCTCTTTTTCCAGTCCGGGAACTGCGGCACTGGCTCGTGTGTTTGATACTGTTCCGGCCAGACGGCTTCGTAGACTCCGTTGAATATCTGCGTCATCACCGAAGCCGAATAGATGTTCTGCCCGTCCGAACCGAATTGGATCTTTTCCGACACGAAATAGGGAGCCTCGAAGGTGTGGGTCTTCAAAACCTCGAGAATCTTCTCTGGTTCAGTTGTACCGGCGATGTTGATCGCTTCAGCTATGACGAGCGCAGAAGCGAAGTCTTCCAAAGTTGGGCCATCGATGTCGACGCCGGACTTTGCCTTGTACATCTCGTTGATTTTGGAGAGGATCGGCATCTTTGCAAACAGGGCAGGCGTGGTGGCGTTCGTTCCAGCAAAATAATCTGCATCTTTGCCGAGGTTCACAACGAACTGCGGGTCCTGATATCCACCACAGTAAGAGAGCACGACCTTTGGAACCACGTTGAACTCTTTGTACTTCTTGACGAACATGGTCATGTCGCCGATGTAAGACGCATGGAAGATCGCATCCGGTTTGGCCGCTTTGATTTTCTGGACCTCTATGTCCACGTTGGTCGCACTCACAGGATACTTCACGTCGGCCACGAGGCTGAATTCAGGAAAGTCCTTGATCTTTTCTTTCACCATGAGTGCCGCGTGCACTCCGTACTCGTTGTCTATGTACACGACGGCAACTCTCTTGATGTTGGCGTTGTACTTCTCGTTCAAGTATCTGAGGTAGTTGAAGAAGAAGACAGTTTCCATACCGTCGTGTGGCGCAATCCTGAAGAACCATTTCAATCCTCTTTCCGTGAGAGCTGCGGAGCTCGAAGACCCAGCGACGAAGGGTATACCGTACTTCTCAGCGATCTGGCTCGCTGGTTTGGTACAGGAAGACTGATAGCAACCGATGAGTGCTACAACTTTTTCGTTTCTGATCAATCTTTCGGCTTCTGCCATGGCCAATTCTGGGTTACCCTGATGGTCTGCGAAAACGAACTGTACTTTGGCCCCGTTGAGGTTCGGCAATCCTGCAGATTTAGCGAGCGCGAGGTTGATCTCAGGATAAGCACCGTTGATGATTTCCTGTGCGACCTCGACTGCATACTTGATCTTCACTCCAGTTGCAGCGGCTGCACCCGTGAGTGGGAAAATGGCACCGATCTTGATAACTTCTTGTGCCAACACGACGAGGCTCAGCAACACCACCAGGACCGCCAACAACTTTTTCATACGGACACCTCCCTGACTTTGAAGTGTTGTGGGGACGTTAAATTTCTAACGTGACCCTTTTGATTATAACGTTTTTGATGCGAGTGTGTCAAAGAATCGTTTGCGCACTCTCGAAAGCGGGTTTGCGAAATTTTTCGACATGAGATCCTGAAAGCGACATTTTCTGAAAAAATCGGAATGTTCCGTGTTCATTTCATCGTGGCAGAATGTTGTTGTGAGGAGATCAGAACTGATGAATCGAAGATGGACCTTTGTGCTGGTAACGATCCTGATTCTCTGGACTGGTATCGTGCTTTACTTCGGCACAAGAAACGCTGTCGTCTCGTCCAGACAGGCTCGCTGGGCCTACGACATCTTGAAGAGGATCGATCAAATGTTGGATCTCTCTGAGACTGAGCTTTTCGTGAGGATCAAGAATGGCCTGAACAAACTTTGGTTTGGAGACAGAAAGATGCCCACGGTGGAGCTCGTCAGAAAATCTGCGCATTTTGGACTCTACATGGTGCTCGGCATCGTTTCTTTCTGGTTTGCTTTCACCTACTCGCGCAAAATTCTGATGGCTGTGATCATCTCAGTTTCTCTGCCTGCACTCGTGGCGAGCTTGGATGAGTATCTTCAGCAGTTCAGAGGAAGAGGAGCTTCTTTGAACGATGTCATGATAGATGTGTCTGGTGCCGTGACGGGCACGGTGTTCTGTTTGGTTGTATTTACTCTCGTCAGGTTAATACAATTCTTTCTGTCGAAAAAGGCTCAACAACGAAAGGAGGCTTAGAACGTGGCGAAGAAACTCATCGTGAAAGACAGAGAAAGATGCATAGGATGTTATTCTTGCATGTTTGCCTGCACGAGGACGTGGCACGGAGCTGTTGGAATAGAGAAGTCAGCCATGAGGGTGAAGAACTATCCAGGAGTCGAAGGCGCATTCTCTGTGCGCGTGTGTCAAGCTTGCAAGGATCCAGAGTGTGCCGCGGCGTGTCCAACTGGAGCGCTCAGAGTTTCGAAACGCGGTTTCGGTGTGGAACTGGTGAAAGAACTGTGCACACACTGTCGAAAATGTATCAAAGCCTGCGCTGCGAACGCGCTCCAGTGGGACGAACAGGAACAAGTGCCCATCGTGTGTCACCACTGTGGCGTTTGTGTTCGCTACTGTCCGACCAAAGTCCTCGCTATGGAGGAGGTGGACTGATGTACAGGATGTTGTCCGTAGACCTGACGAGCGGAAAGGTGGAAGAAAGGGATGTGACGGAACTCTTCGAAAGGTTCGTGGGTGGCACGGGTGTTTTGACTTATCTTGCGATGCAAGAGATCACAGCAGATTTGGATCCATTTTCAGAAACGTCTCCAATATATTTCGCAATAGGTCCTCTGAACGGCTATTTTCCAAGCATGTCAAAGACCGTTGCGATGTTCAGATCACCCTTGACGGGCGATCTGGGTGAATCCCATGCGGGTGGAAGACTCTCCCTCGCGATGCTTTCGGCCAACGTCCACGTGCTCAGGATCGTTGGTAAGTCGGAAAAACCCGTTTATCTGTCAATAGACGATGATAGCGTGAAACTTGTTCCCTGCAGTTCGCTCTGGGGTCGAAGCGCACTTGCTACCGAGAGAATTCTCAGAGAAAAGGAAGATCACCGCAAGGGCAAAAAGAGCATCGTCAGGATCGGACCAGCGGGTGAAAGGCTTTCTCCCATTGCCGCTGTTACTGTGGATTCTTCAAGGCACTTTGGAAGGTTGGGCCTCGGTGCGATCATGGGTTCAAAGAATTTGAAGGCGATCGTTGTGTCAGGAAGCAACTGTCCGGAACTGAGAGATAAAAGATCATATCAGTCGCTCTACGATCGAATTTTTCAGGAACTCGTCGAGAGTGAAAACACATACAAGTACAGAGATCTCGGCACGGCGGCGAACGTGGTTCCGCTTTCGAAAATAATGGGTCTTCCGACGCGGAACTTTTCTCAAGGCTTCTTCGAAAGCGCTCAGGGAATAAGTGGCGAGTATTTCGCAGACCATCTTCTCGCACAGCAGATCTCCTGTGCGCACTGTCCCATAGGATGCATCCACATGGGCGTCTTGAGGGAACTGTTCGCTGATCCGCACATGTACAAGGCTCTGAAGACTTCCTACGATCACGAGCTCATTTATTCGCTGGGCTCGAATGTCAGCGTTTCGAAAGCGGAAGATGTGCTCAAACTGATTCACTTCGTCGAGCGACAAGGTTGGGACGCGATAAGCATTGGTGTTGTGCTTGCGTGGGCGACTGAAGCGTTTCAGAGGGGTTTCATCACGTTGAAACAGACCGAAGATCTCGCCCTGAACTTCGGCGATGTGGAAACTTATTTGAAGGTCCTTGAGAACATCGCACTCGGGAAAAACGAATTCTACAGAGATCTCGAAAAGGGTGTTCACTATTGTGCAAAAAAGTACGGCGGTGAAGATTTCGCAATCTGCTTCAACAAAAACGAAGCTCCTGGGTACATGACCGGTCCAGACGCGTTCGTCGGATACGCGGTGGGTGTGAGACATTCGCACTTAGACTGTGCAGGATACAGCATCGATCAAAAGTATCTGGGACGTTCTGAAGACATCGAGAAAGAAGTCAGGGCTATGTATGAAGAAGGTGTCTGGCGCGTCCTCACCAACAGTTTGGTGATGTGTTTGTTTGCACGGGGTGTCTACACTCCACAGAAGGTAGTTGAGTGTTTGAACACTGTCGGATTCGACATCGATGAATCGAAGATGAATCAGATCGCTCACATTGTGCATGGGATGAAATACTTGCTCAAAGAGAGGCTGGGTTTCAACTTCGCCGGGTTGAGTCTTCCCAAGAAATTGACCAACGTCTACACAAGCAGGGGAAAGATGAGTGAGGCGGACTTCAAAAAGAGAATCGAACTCTACCAGAGGTTAGTGGACGAAGACAAGTCTCTCGCATCACGCGCGTTGTGAGCCCTGTTCGGCAGGATTGAGGTCAGCCAGAGCAAGGTGTAGCTCGAGGCCAGGACCATCCCGATGAATATCAGCGCTGCGATGTGCGCGTGGACCTTCATGGGAGAAAAGAACAACACGGAGAAGCCCAGAGCGACACCGAGAGCGTTGGCAATGATAGGCCTTCGGGTGAATAGATAGGCTCGTTCGAGAGAACCATGTTTCAGGTACGCGCAACAGAAGTGTATTGCATAATCTATCCCTGCACCGAGTACGATGTTCATGATGCAAGCGCTTATGGCGTTCAATGGTACTTTCAACAGTCCCATCGCCCCATACAGGCTCAGCAACGTCGCCGCGATGGGCAGACAGCTCAAAAGACCGAGTTTGAAATTTTTCAGCGTGAGCCCCATCATGAGCGCTATAACAAGCAAGGCAAACATCAGACTCGTTCGCAAGTTCTGGATCACGAACCTGTTCATCTCCATGTACTTGAAATCTTCGCCAGAGAGCTCGATGGACCTGATCGGACCACAAGCAAGTGAAGAGACGGTTTCTTCGATCTGCCTGTAGGTGCTGCTGTCTACTCGTTTTGGGAAGGCAATCACGAGAACAGAATTGCTCTTGCGATCGAACAGGATCCCTTCGGGTAACAGCATCGAAATGAGGTTCCGCAGAGGCAGTGGAAATAACTCGTACAAATCCAAAATTGAGAAGATCCTTTCGCAATGATCTTTCAAACGATCCCGCACCTTTTTCAGGGCCTCGAGACCTTCCTGACTCTGAACGTCCTCGTTCATATCGACTTTCAGAAAAACGGGCACCTTTATGCCTGCGATGGCTTCCACCACGCGAGCCCCCTTCATGACCTTGGAGTTGGACCTGAAGAACAGCAGAGAGTGAAAATCCGCCTGTACTCTGCCGATGAAAAAACAGAAGAACGTGAACAGTGAAAGGAAAACCAGCAACTTGGTTCTTCTCTTCGTCAAGCTCCTTCTTTCGATCATGTCAGGCGTTCTTCTGTCTTCGATGAGCGTGACTATCGGTGGCAAAAACACGAAGGTTGCTACCCCCGCTGCGGTCATACCAGCTGCGCCGCTCAGGCCGATCTCCCTCATCACTGGGGAACTTGTGAGACCAAGGCTCAAAAATCCAACCACTGTGGTCAGAACGGTCATGAACAATGCGGAAAAAGTCTCCTTGAACGCCTTGTAAGATCTTTCGTATCTGCTTGGATCTTTCAGAGTCAGGTACCTGTTCACGTAGTGGAGCGCCGCAGAACTTCCCATTATCAACGTTATGAACGGCATCAGAACATTCTCCATACTGATCGGTTTGCCTATCGCCGCGTACAGAGCGAGCAGGTAGATGGTGGCCAGAATGCTGGGAAGAAACGCGAGCAACGCGGTCCAGAAACTCTTGAGTGTGAGGTAAAAGATCACGAACATGATCGTGAGCGCAACTGGAGTGAGGTAGATGAGAATCATTCGAACGTAATCTATCGCCATCGCACCGATGTACGAAATTCCGAAGACCAGACCATCCCTCGCCTTCATCATCCGGTAGATGCTTCTCGAAGTGTCTTCGGGACTTTTAGAGATGAACGTCACGAGCAGAGCATAGTCGCGCCCTTCGTATTGTCCAACGAGCCTGAGCCGCTGAGCGAGGGACGTGTTGTTGACCATCGTGAGGGGAAATTCAAAAGGATTGATCACCATGGAAACACCAGAGAGATCTCGAAGCTCTCGAGCCACATCGTTTACCTCGTCTCTTGTCCTGTAAGGAACAGCGACGATCGCAACATCTCTGAGGTAGAAAGTTTTCGATATCTCCCTCTCTGCAATCACGTAACGTGATTCTTTGAAAACCTGCGCCTTGAAATAAGCCTTCACATTTAGTCTTGGAAGCTGTAATGCTGAAATAATCCCAAGAAGCGACATGAGAGTGAGCGCGACCCACGGCTTTCTGATCCACACCATCTTTTTTCCTTCCCTGATAGAATTCTAATTGCAAAAGGGGGTATAAGAACAATGAAGCTGACAGACACACATGCACATCTGCATTTTCACCAGTTCGAGAAGGACTTGGATCAGGTGCTTCAGAAACTCGACTCACACAACTTCTCTTTCGTCATCAACGTGGGCATAGACATCGAGGATTCCAAAAAAGCACTTTCTCTGAGTGAGAAACACGATAAAATCTACTGTTCAGTTGGTGTTCATCCCCACGAAGCTTCGAATGTCTCAGAGAACTTCCTGCAAGCTTTTGAAGAGCTGATCGAATACAAAAAAGTTGTCGCAATTGGCGAATGTGGTTTGGATTACTACAGGATGCTGTCTTCCAAAGAGCAACAACGAAAAGTTTTCGAGGAACAGCTGAAGTTTGCGAAAGATGTCGATCTACCCGTGATAGTTCACGTTAGGGATGCTTACGAGGATGCTTACGAGATCATAAGCCGCGTGGGATTACCGACGCGAGGTGGTGTTGTACACGCCTTCTCTGCGGACGAAGAGTGGGCAATGAAGTTCGTTGAGCTTGGCATGTACATCGGTATAGGTGGTCCCATCACGTACCCGAAGAATCACACGTTGAGAAGAGTCGTTGCAACTATCGGAATCGAAAACGTCCTGAGCGAGACGGACTGTCCTTACTTAGCTCCCCAACCGGTGAGGGGCAAGAGGAACGAACCGATTTACGTGAGGTTCGTGGTCGAAGAGATCGCAAGGATCTTGGACATGGACATTGAGGATGTCGCAGAAACTCTGGTGAAAAACGCAGAAGAGTTGTTCATGCCTTGATCTTTCCGATTCTGTGGAACCATCGGATCGCGGGGATGGAACTCAGCAGGCTCGCACTGAAGATGAAAGCCGAGGTCAGGAACACCCACCTGTGTCCGAGCCTTCCTGCGATCTGTGTTGACACAACGGGAACGAAGGTTCTACTGAGGATGTTCAATCCCTGGAAGAAACCTTCCCACCTACCCAGTTCTTTCGGCGATAGACTTATCTTCACCGTTTCCTTAGCGGGAAACCACAGAATGAATCCAAGTCCCATGAGTGTGTGGGAAGCGAAAAAAACGTAGACGTTGGGTACGAACCAGAGGGCGAAGGTAACTATAATTAGCACAGAGCCGATGACTAAATTCGTTACTGTGTTGTTCCTGGTCTTTCTTTTCCAAAGATACGATGTGACCACCGAGGCAGAGAAGATCATTTCGAACAGAAAGGGTGAGGAACTGTCCAGATTGAAACGGTCCATGAGATAGTACGAAATGATGAGAAAGCTTGAAAAACTGAAGGCCATGTACGCCAGATACTGATGCAGCATTATCGAAATGAAGGGACCATTCACGCTCGTGGCCAGGACGTGGTGTTCGTGAAGACTCGAACCGCTCTGAACACGTGGCAGGATTTTCAAGAAGGCGAAAGCGTAAAAGATGTTCGTCAGGAAGGTCAGGAAGAATATTGTCGAGAGAAATCTGAGATCTTTCATGTACTTCGACAGAATGAACACCAGGAAGAAGTAAACGATGGCCTTCGTGAACTCAGTGATGAGAAACTGCAAAGAGTAAATCTGTTCACGTTTCTGCGGCTGAAAGAGCGCCCTTTCGTACATCACCTGGCAGGGATATAGGACGTCGGTGACACCCAGCAAAAGTTGTGCTGCCACGAACCCATAGACGTTACGTGCCAGGACGAAAAGGATACTTCCCAGAGCGAAGAACATCCTGGCGAGCGCGTAACCATAGTTCACGCTTATACTTTCGAACTTTCTGCCTAAGACGTAAGTGAGAATGGCCTGAAAGATGTAGGAAAAACTGAAAAGCCAACCGAGCTCTTGAATGGAGATGTTCAAAACCTTACCGAGCGTCGGAGCCGCGATGAGCGCGGAGAAGGAAAACCCGCTCACAGAATAGAAGAGAAGATAAAGCTTGACTCCCTTCGGCAAGTCCTTCCACATCGTCATCACCTGCTTCTTCTCAGCGTTAATCTAAGAGTAAATAACTCTACACTTGAAATGGAAAAAGCTTTTGATAGAATAATTGTCGATAACTGAACTGGCGCTCCGGCGTAGCTCAACCGGCAGAGCGGGTGGCTGTTAACCACTAGGTTGCAGGTTCGAGTCCTGCCGCCGGAGCCAAGCTTCAAATGAATTTTCCGATCAGTAGGTGGGTCACGAACCCACCTCTTTTTTGTTGTGTGTTTCGCTTCGGTCAAAGAAACGGGCGTGAAAAACCGCTCCAGAGAGGAGCGGTTCTTCCTTTGAGATTCGTTCAAAAAAGTAGAACACTCTGGCGCCCCCAAGGGGATTCGAACCCCTGCTTCTGGCTTGAAAGGCCAGTGTCCTAGGCCGCTAGACGATGGGGGCTCAACCAAGGCTATATTACACTATCTCGCAGAAATGGTCAAGAGGGTTGTTTAGGGTTCAACGCCGTCTCTTGGATTTGAATGTTGGTCCGAATGATTTGCAAAAAACCTTACCGAGGAACTTATGACTCACAATATCTACGTGAGGTATGATGAAAGCTGAGCGCTAATGAAGTGGGGTGATAATTGTGAATCAGGTGGAAGCTTTGGTGGAGATCCCTAAAGGTAGTCGCAACAAGTACGAGTTCGACAAAACACTCGGTCGGATCCGACTGGACCGTGTGCTTTATTCGCCCTTGCATTATCCTGCTGATTACGGGTTCATTTTGAACACTCTTGCGGAAGATGGAGATGCGCTGGATGTCCTCATTGTGACATATGAGCCGACATTCCCTGGATGTATTGTGCAGGTTCGACCCGTTGGAGTGCTGATAATGCAAGATGAAAGGGGACGTGACGAAAAGATTCTGGCGGTGCCCACCGTGGATCCTCGTTTTAATGATGTTGAAGACCTAACGCATTTGCCTCGGCACCTTCTCCTCGAGATCGAGCACTTTTTCACAGTGTACAAAACCTTAGAAGAAAAATCTACCGAGATTCTCGGATGGCAAGGGCGCGAAGAAGCATGGCGATTGATTCATCAGGCTCAAGAGCGTTTCAGCCAGCAAACTTGAAAAAGGCGTGAGCTCGGGTCAAAACTATCAAGGGCGTTGGCGGGTGAGATTGCTTTGAAAAGAAAAGGCGGCTCTCGCCGCCTGGTCGGGGCGACTGGACTTGAACCAGCGACCTCTTGCGCCCCATGCAAGCGCGCTAGCCAATCTGCGCCACGCCCCGCACCTTTTATTCTACCACCATCTTCTCTTTCGTGCAAGTGTTCAGTTACTCTTCAACAGTTGTCAAAGCTCAACCTCTGTGGTATCATTTGTATTGGCTCAGGGGGTAGTTCAGTTGGCCAGAACGCCGGAATCGGGGTCCGGAGGTCGAGGGTTCAAGTCCCTCCCCCCTGACCATATTTCAGACGTTCACACATAGACTTCAACGCCAGCTCGACACTTTCGTAAGGATCTTGTGAATCCACGGTTGAAAGATATCTCTGCAACGTTCTTCTCGCAAGCGTTTCCGTGTGGTGCTTCAGCCTTTCTTTTCTCATTTGCTTCAATCTCTCGGTTTCGGCAAGACTCTTCCACAAGGTTATTACTTTGTCGACGAGTTCTTCTACTCCGTTTCCGTTCAGTGCCGTGGTCTTCACGACGCTCGAGACATCTCTTCCAGCGAAGGTGAGAAAACCAACGAGCTGATCGTACAGTGAGTCGTTCCCCTCAAGGTCCGATTTGTTCACCACGTATATATCCGCGATCTCCATGACGCCGGCCTTCAAAAGCTGCATTTCGTCTCCGAAGCCTGGTGACAACACCAGTACTACGATATCAGCCACATACCGAACCTCAATTTCGGCCTGACCAACGCCCACCGTCTCGATCAGAACGTAGTCGAAACCGACAGATTCGAGCAATTCCACGACGTCGTAGATACTCTCGTTCAAACCACCGAGCGCACCACGCGACGCCATGCTCCTTATGAAAACGCCTTCGTCGAGAAAGTGTTTCTTCATCCTGACCCTGTCGCCGAGGAAGGCACCCTGACTGAACGGACTGGACGGGTCCACCGCAACCACCGCGACCGTTTTCCCGATGGATCTGAGCCTCGCGATCACCTGGTCGATCAGCGTGCTCTTGCCAACACCAGGACTTCCCGTGAAGCCGATCACAGGACAGATCCTCTTCGGCAGCTTTTTCAGAATATCCCTCGATCTGTCAGGTTCATTTTCTATCAACGTTATGAGCTTGGCGATCTGCTTATGATCCACTCGTGCTCGCCACCCCTTCCAGAACCTCTCTGACCTCCTGAACGATCTTCGAAAGTGGTGTTCCTGGTCCAAACACACGCACAACACCTATCTCGAGCAACTTGGGTACATCGTCGGGTGGGATTATGCCTCCCACGAAGACTGGAATGTTCCCTATGCCCTCTTTTTTCATCAGCTCGATCACTTTCTTCGACAACTGCAAGTGTGCGCCAGACAGGATCGAGAGCCCTATCAAATCGACGTCCTCTTGGATCGCAGTTTTCACGATCTGCTCGGGAGTCTGTCTCAGACCGGTGTATATCACTTCGAAACCCGCATCCCTCAGGGCGTGTGCGACGACCTTTGCACCGCGATCGTGTCCGTCCAAACCAGGTTTTGCAATCAAGATCCTGTACTTCTTCATCTGGTTCACCCCCTCAGATCGATGTGCTCTCGGTGTACTCTCCGTAAACTTCTCTCAGAACATCGCTGATCTCGCCGAGGGTCGCGTAGCATTTGACTGCTTCGAAAACGTAAGGAACGATGTTTTTACCTTCCTGCGCAGCTTGTTTCAATTCTTTCAACGCGCTCGCGACGGCCCTGTTGTCTCTTTGTTCTCTCAATTGTTTGAGGGACTCCTTCTGTTTCTCTTCAAGTGCGGGGTCAACCTTGAGGATGTTCTCAACCGGCTTTTCTTCTTTGGTCTGGAACGCGTTCACTCCCACGACGATCTGCTCGCCTTTTTCAATCGCCAGCTGTTGCTCGTATGCACTCTTGTGGATCTCCTTCTGAACGTATCCAAGTTCTATCGCACGGACCATGCCACCCAAAGCGTCGATCTTCTCCAGATATTCCCAGACTTTCTCTTCGATCTCGTTCGTCAGAGCCTCCACAGCGAAGGAACCTGCCAGTGGATCGACGATGTCCGCAACACCAGATTCATAGGCGATTATCTGCTGTGTCCTGAGTGCGACCTGTACGGATTGTTCTGTCGGAAGACCGAGTGCTTCGTCGAAGGAATTTGTGTGCAGAGACTGAGTACCACCGAGTACGGCCGCCAGTGCCTGGATCGCCACGCGAACGATGTTGTTCAGTGGTTGTTGTGCTGTGAGTGTGGAACCACCCGTCTGCGTGTGGAATCTGAGTCTCATAGCGTCCTGGTTGGTAACGTTGAAACGTTCCTTCATGATCTTCGCCCAGATGCGTCTTGCGGCTCTGAACTTGGCGATCTCTTCCAGAAAGTTGTTGTGTGCAGCAAAGAAGAATGACAACTGTCTTCCGAACACGTTCGGATCCAGTCCGGCCTTGATGGCCGCCTCGACGTAAGCGATCGCGTCACCGAACGTGAAGGCAAGTTCCTGGACTGCGCTGGCGCCGGCCTCTCTTATGTGATAGCCGCTGATGCTTATCGTGTTCCATTTGGGCATGTGCTGAGCACAGAATTCAAAAATATCTGTGACGATCTTCATCGATGGTTCAGGAGGGAAGATGTATGTGCCTCTCGCTATGTACTCCTTCAGGATATCGTTCTGTATCGTGCCTCTGAGTTCTTCAATCTTCGCCCCCTGCTTCTGTGCTGTCACAGCGTACATGCTCAGGAGGATCACCGCAGTGGAATTTATGGTCATGGAGGTGCTGACGTCCTTAAGTGGAATCCCGTCAAAGAGTATCTCTATGTCCCTCAAGGAGTCCACCGCGACGCCCACACGTCCGACCTCGCCCTCTGCGAGAGGATGGTCTGAATCGTATCCGATCTGTGTGGGCAGATCGAAGGCCACCGACAAGCCCGTTTGACCCTGTTGCAAAAGATATTTGAAGCGTTTGTTCGTTTCTTCCGCGGTTCCAAAGCCCGCGTACTGCCTCATCGTCCAGAGCCTTCCACGGTACATGGTTCTCTGAACGCCTCGCGTGTAAGGGTATTCGCCTGGCATGCCGAGGTCTTTCAAATAATCCAGCTCCGAGACGTCGAGTGGCGTGTAGCATCTCTTGAACTCGTATCCCGAACTCGAAAGGAACCTTTGTTTCCTCTCTGGAAACTTCTTCATGTCGTTTTCTGTCTGCTGTTGCCAATGTTCGAACACCTCAGCGATCTTCTTGAGTTGTTCTTTATCGTACATGCTTCACCACCTCCACTTTGGATTTCGCCAACCAAAGGGCGCAGCAACCTTTGAAATCGAAATCGACCTTGAACACTGGTTTCACAATGACGCTCACAAAATCTTTCACAGATTGCTGCAGTGAGCGTCTGTACTCACCGCGAGGTTGCATGCAACCGAGTATTACATGTTCGAAGTTCTCGGCGGCGTAACTGAAAAGTTCTTTCATCTGCAAGAGATCGGGTGGAAGGGCTTGGGAAAACTTCGTTCCGGTAGTCGGTACGAAGACGTTCAGGACCACAACGTCGAACCGTTCCGAAAGCATTTTCATCGCTTCGTACTCGTGTGAGATGTGGCCTTCCAGAATTCCAACTGTTATGTGTGGCACGGCGAAGACCCTCGTTCGTGCAATGGCATCCAGAAGTTTCGTCGGTTCAACGCTGAACCCATAGACGGCCTCCATGACCTTTGGATCCGCGAAAAAGTCAAAGCTCACAACGTCGGCCAAGCCTTCCAGTTCTATAACGGGGGACTGCGGAAAACCCACGTGGAAGTTGTAGGAAAGTTCGTACGTTTCTTTTAGATGCCTCAACTGATGCAAATGTTTTCTGAAAGGCACGAGAAAATCTTCCTCGAGTCCTCCACTTATCAGGAAGCTCCTGCGTCCTTCTTTTGCAAGTTGATCCATCTCCCGCAAAGTCTTCATGTGACTGAGATAGTGCCCACCACAGTGCGCACAGTTCATATGACAGAATTTTCCAGTGAGCGAGATCGGTATCGTTCCACTCGGATCGACGAATACCATTCGATCACCAAAAAGATCATACCATCTTCGAGTGTTCTTCGTGGTATGATTCGAAAAGGTAAACGATGAGGAGGGATCATATGAAGATATATGTTTCAGTCGACATGGAAGGTCTGGCGGGTATCGCCACGTGGGGAGAGGTCGACACGAGTAAAAAGGAAGCTTCAGAAGCTTTGCAAGAACATTTGAGAGCGTTGCTCGAGGGGTTGTTCTCTTCGGGGGTTGGAATTGATCAGGTGCTGATCTGTGATGCTCATGGTTCTGGTACGGCTATACCTTACAAGATATGTGAAGAGTTCGATAACGTGAGTCTTGTGCACGGTCCAATCAGGAAAGATTACATGATGAGCGGTCTCGATTCGACATTCGATAGAGTCATCTTTCTGGGTTATCATGCTGGAATCGGGACCAAAAACGCAATCATGGACCACACGTATTCGAGTTCTTTGATACACAACGTCTGGATCAACGGAAAGCGGATGAACGAGGCGCTCATAAATGCTGGGTTTGCCGCGCACCACAACGTTCCCATCTGTCTCGTCGTGGGTGACGGTGCGCTCAAAGAGGAGCTGGATAAAGAATTTCATGGCACGTGGCTTTTTGTAGATACCAAGATGGGGCTTGGACGTTACGCGGCCATCATGAAACCGAAGAAGCGTTTGTTCGAGGAGATGAAAAGAGCGGCTGCCGAAGCTGTGAAGATTCCGAGGAACGAACTGGTGTTGTACGGATTCGACGCTCCTGTGGAGCTGAAGATCGAAATGAAAGACACGGTGTACGCGGACATGGCCGAGCTGATCCCTGGCATTGAGAGGATCGACGGCCGTACCGTGAGGTTCGTCCACAACGATTATCCTGTGGTCTTCAACACGATCATGGCGATAGTTTATGTGGCGATGGCAGCCCGCGATTGGAGGTCGTGAAATATGAGGTCTCTCGGTGAACTGATCGAAATGGCGAAGAGGGGAAGGAAGAAAAATCTCGTCGTCGTGGGAGCCGAGGACGAAGAAGCCGTCGAGGCGGCTTTGATGGCGAAAAGGGAAGGACTGGTGGATCGCATCTTCCTCGTGGGAAAGTTGGAGAAATTGAGAAGCTACGAAAATTTAACCGATGCGGAACTTGTCGACAGTACTGACGAAAGCGATGCGAGCGAGAAGGGTGTGAAGCTCGTTTCTTCTAAACGTGCGGATGTTCTGGTCAAGGGCCTTGTGAAGACATCAACCCTTTTGAAGGCCGTGCTCAACAAAGAATGGGGACTGAGAGGTGCAGGACTTCTGACACACCTCGCTGCAATCGAGGTGCCCGCACTGGACAGGATCGTGTTCGTGTCGGATGGGGGTATTGTTATAAGACCTTCACTCGAGGAGAAGGTGAAGCTCATCAACAATGCGGTGGAAGTTCTGCACAAACTGGGTTACGAATTGCCTAAAGTAGCTCTCATCTGTGCCGTCGAGACGGTGAACCCTGCCATGCCCGAGACAGTTGAAGCTGCAATAATTGCGAAAATGAACCAGCGCGGTGAGATTAAAAACTGCATCGTCGACGGGCCGCTGGGCCTGGACAACGCTTTGAGTTCGAGAGCTGCGGAAGTGAAAGGAGTGAGGAGTCCGGTTGCAGGCTGTGCGGACCTCTTGATCGTGCCCGACATTCATTCGGGCAACTTCCTTGGAAAATCTGCGATCTATCTTGCAAACGGCAGGATCGCAGGGATGGTGATCGGCGCAAAGGCACCCATCGTGCTCGTTTCGAGGGCGGACACCGCAGAGAGCAAGCTGCTCTCGATCGCCATGGCGTGTAGCGCGAGCGAGGGATAGGTATGATAAAGGTCCTGCTGCCTTCGAACGTGCTCGGGAGTGTTGAACTTTCCTCGAGCAAAGAGAGGCTCTTCGTTGATTTCTATGATGAAGATGACTATGACAAAAAGCTACTCGAAGAGTTCTGGGACGTGGTGATGGGACCGAAGAAATTCGACAATCCCACCACGATCTTCGTCAGTTCGATGGATGGTGTGACGATGGCCATCAGGTATCTCGAGAGCAGGCTCGAACTGGATGAACTCAAGAGGAAGCACGAGGTGCTGTACAACTTTGCTGAACTACAGGGTTTAACCGCACATGAGATCTTGAGGGAACTTCAAAAACTTCGCAACGGTTGTGAAAAGGCGATCGCTTTCGTGGCCGAAAGAGGAGTGCACCTGCTTGCGTATCTTGAATACTTCTCCGCGGGCAAGTACGTGCAGCACGAAGAGGGCATCTTCGAGGTCAATCTGAACGGTAAGACGAAAAAGATCGTTTTCAGCGATCTTCCCGTGGAAGGTTTTCACAACCTTCGCATTCCCCCCTTGAGAGAGCGTAAGAACGATATTCCCTACATGGTCGACTGGGTTCTTTCTTCGATACACCAGAAGCACAGATACCTACCGTTGAAGTTCCCGAGTGAAGAGATCATGGACCTGTTTCTGAAATACGATTGGCCTGGAAACACGGAGGAACTTGTCAAAGTGGTACACATGTATGCGGCAGGTTTGGACGTGGTCAGTTACTTCGTGAATTCGATCCCGAGTCGGGCCGAGCAAGACCTGAGATTGCCAGAGTACGTGAAGAAGGTTGTCACGAGCGTTGAAAAGAGAGCCATAAGACTCTTTTTGGAGAAGTACAACTGGAATCGCAAGAAAGTGGCCTCAGCGCTTGGCTTGAACTACAAAACACTTTGTTACAAGATCAAGAAATACGGTATCACGAAACGATGACGGCCCCCAGCTTTTTCGAGATTTCTCTTGCTGTGTTCATGACCTCGCGAGCGATTTTTGGTATGGTCTCTTCGTTCAGCAGACCAGCCGCACCTGTGACGCTGATGGCTCCAATGACTTTGTTGGTGTAGTCGAACACCGGTGCTCCAACGCACTTGACCCCGTATTCATTCTCCTCGTTGTCGATGGCGTAGCCTCTTTCTCTCACCAAGAGTAATTCTTGCTTGAGTTTTTCTGGGTTTGTGATGGTGTTTGGCGTGCATCTGCTGAGTGGTACGTTCTTCAGATACTGTTCGAGCTCTTCCTCGCTCAGGAAAGCGAGGATGGCTTTGCCGAAACCCGTTGAGTATAGTCTCATCTTCATTCCTATCCTCGAAACTGTTGGAATCGTTCTCGCACTCTCGACCTTGTCGACGTAAACACCTTCGAAACCATCTTTGAGGGCGAAATGGACCGTCATGTTGGTCTTCTCCATCAATTCGATCAAGAGTGGATGGGCTATCTCGCGCACTTCTATGTTCCTGAGGACTATGCTCCCGAGCTCGGCCAGCTTGTAGGAGGCGAAGTATCTGTGGGTGTACGGATCTTTGAACGCGTAGCCACACCTGACAAGTGTTTCAAGGTGCTTGAACGCCGCTGGTGCTGTTACGTTCAAAAATTCCGCAACGTCGCGAACCCTGACACCGTTCTTTTTCGAAGCGATGTACTCAAGGACTTTCAAAGATCTCTCAACCGAGTAGATGGACATGAATCTCACCTCACAACTCTTCCACTTCCAGAACCTTTCATCAGGCTCTTCACCTCGTCGAGGGTCACTTCGTTGAAGTCTCCGACGATCGTGTGTTTCAAACATGAAGCGGCAACGGCGAACTCCAAAGTTTCTTGTGGTTTCATGCCTGTGAGAAAACCATAGATGATGCCTGCAGAGAAGGAATCTCCCGCGCCAACTCTATCGACTATGTGAACTGTGTACTGCTTGGCACTGTAGAAATCGTCTCCATCGAGCAAAACACCAGACCAACCGTTTAGATTGGCAACGATGCTTTCTCGGAGGCTTATCGCCACCTTTTTGAAACCGAACCTTTCCTTAAGCCTGCGACACACCTGCTCGTATCCTTTCAAACTGAGTTTACCTTCCACGACGTTGCTCTCGTCCGCCTTTATACCGAAGACTTTCTCTGCGTCTTCCTCGTTCGCGAAGAGTACATCCACATATCCGGCGAGCTTGGACATCACCTCTCTCGCCTTTTCCTGGCTCCACAGTTTGGCTCTGTAGTTGAGGTCGCACGACACAATTATGCCTTTCTCTTTGGCCTTCTTCAGAGCATCGAGACACGCTTGCACCAAGTTGTCCCCGAGCGCCGGCGTTATTCCAGTGAAGTGGAACCAGTTTGCGTTGTTCAGGATCCGATCCCAGTCGTACTCCTCGGGGCTGGAAAGGGCGAACGCGGAATTTGCCCTGTCATAGATCACTTTCGAAGGCCTTTGAGAATAGCCGGTTTCGAGGAAATAGACACCCAGCCTTCCCTCTCCAAAGATTATGTGAGACGTATCCACATTGTACTGTCTGAGATAGCGCAGAACTGCGATACCGAACTCGTTCTTGGGAAGTTTCGTCACAAATGATGCTTCCAGACCGAAGTTTGCGAGTGAGACGGCCACGTTCGCTTCCGCCCCAGCATAGGTGACATCGAAACTCCTCGTCTGGACAAACCTCAAGAAATTCGGTGTTGCGAGCCTCATCATGATCTCTCCGAAGGTAACAACTCTGGCCATAGTCGCACCTCCATAACTACTGGTTAATGAAACAAATCTTAAGTCAACGCTATGAGAATTCTACCACATGTTGCGTCATTCGAGCAAGGACACGATTTGAGGTACAATGAAAATGGGAGGAGTCGAGCATTGAGAGTCGGAGTTCTACTGAGTGGTGGAGTCGACAGCGCGGTGGCACTGTACAGTTTGCTCGAAGCAGGTCACGAGGTGATCGCCTATCACATGAAAACCATGCCGGACGAATTCTACCTCACCAGACAGATAAAACACAAAGTGTGTTGCTCTCCCGCCGACACGTTCGATGCTCAGCTGATAGCGAAACACTTTTCTGTGCCACTAAAAGTGATCCACGTGGAGGACGTCTTTCGTCGAACCGTGATCCAGTACTATCTGGAGGAATACAAAAACGGAAGAACGCCCAATCCATGCTATCTGTGCAACAGATTGATCAAGTTCGGTTTCGTGATGGATCTCATCCTGAACGATGGTGCGGACATGATCGCCAGCGGGCATTATGCGAGAATCGTCGAAGGTAAGCTTTACAGAGCGCTGGACAGAGAGAAGGATCAGTCCTACTTTTTGGCGTCGATCGAGAGAAACAGACTCGCCAAGATCATCTTTCCAAACGGTGACAAAACCAAGTCTCAAGTGAGAGAAATCGCAGCCAAGGCACGGATTCACGTTCATTCGAAACAGGAATCTCAAGATCTGTGTTTCATCCCGGACGGCGATCAGGAACGTTTCTTCAAAGAACACAACGTGGAATTCAGTGAAGGTCCGATCTACGATGTTCATGGCAGAGAATTGGGCAGGCACAAAGGTTTAATTCGTTACACTGTGGGTCAGAGGAAACTTGGAATCTCACTGGGGTCGAGAACGTACGTGGTGCGAATCGATGCTCAGAGGAACGCCATAATTGTCGGAAAAGAAGAGGACGTTCATCGAAACAAATTCTCAGTGAGCCATCTCAACTTCTTGGTGGATCTTCCTGAAGAGTTCAGCGCGTTCGTGAAGGTCAGAAAGAACACATCAGAAGTGCCATGTTTCGTGAGACACAACGGAAGCGAAGCGCATGTTGAAACACAGCAACCCATTTTCGCAATCACACCTGGTCAAGCAGCGGTGTTTTACGATGGTGAGCTCGTGCTTGGTAGCGGAATTATCGAAGAAGTTTTGTGATAAAATTTGTTATTAAGAAGACAAACGGGGAAGTGGTGGTTTGATACCTCTGTACGACACCATACCGAGCAGGAGAAAACCGTACGTGGTCTATGGGCTGATCACGATCAATGTTGTGGTCTTCATCTACCAAGTCATGCTTAGCCGTGTCGAACTGATTGAGTTCCTGTACAATTTTGGACTCGTACCGGCGCGATTCACGTCGACGAGGTGGGCCACGGTGTGGCAACTCCGCACGGGTTTGAGCCTGTATTCTAACAAGTGGCTGACTTTCTTGAGTCACATGTTCCTGCACGGTGGATGGTCCCATTTGATTGGAAACATGTGGTTTCTGGGATTGTTTGGAGATAACGTGGAAGACGAGCTTGGTCACGTTAGGTTTTTGATCTTTTATCTGTCTGGCGGTGTGCTCGCGAGTCTGGTTCACTTTTCACTGAATCTGGGATCACAGGTTCCGATGGTTGGAGCTTCCGGTGCGATATCCGCCGTCATGGGGGCTTATTTCGTACTCTTTCCATATTCGCGTATCGTTTCGCTCGTGCCTCTATATTTCTTTATGCCTTTTTTGGTTGCCATACCTGCGTTCACGTACTTGTTCGTTTGGTTCATCTTCCAAGTGCTCAGCGGTTTGCTGGACAGCCCAACAGGTTCTGGTGTGGCGTATTGGGCGCACATCGGGGGCTTCGTCGTGGGGATGATCTATGGCTACGTGCGACGGTTGCGAAGAAGACGATATTACTGGTGAGGGAGGTTCGACATGTTTCAAAAGCTGACCATAGAGGACTGTCTCGAGGTCGAAAGGCGAAATCTGGTGAAAGAGTCTCTGAGCGAAATAGGAAGGGTCGATGGGGTTCTCAAGAGCTTCATCACAGTACTCAACGAAGAACAGATCGAAGTCAATGAAGGTCCATTCAAAGCCGTTCCGATAGCCATAAAGGACAACATCGTCACGAAGAACATCAGAACGACCTGTGCATCGAAGATCCTCGAAAACTATGTACCTCCGTACGATGCCACGGTCGTGAGAAAGCTGAAAAAGGCCGGTTTTGCAATCGTTGGGAAGACGAACCTCGATGAGTTCGCGATGGGTTCGAGCACGGAACGTTCTGCATTTTTCGTCACGCGTAATCCTTGGGATCTTTCGCGCGTCCCAGGTGGTAGCAGCGGTGGATCTGCTGCAGCGGTTGCGAGTGGTGAGGTGGTGGCGGCGCTCGGCAGCGACACGGGTGGCTCCGTGAGACAGCCAGCGGCGTTCTGTGGCATCGTGGGTTTCAAACCCACGTACGGTTTGGTCTCTCGATATGGACTTGTGGCGTTCGCTTCCTCGTTGGACCAGATAGGACCGATGACCAAGAGCGTTAGGGACGCCGCCATCCTCATGCAGATCATTCATGGCAAAGATGAGTTCGATTCCACAACAGTCGATGTGAAAATGGATTTCTTGTCGCACATAGAGCAGGGAATCGAAGGTTTTCGTTTCGCCGTTCCTGTAGAAGTTTATGAGTACGAAGGTCTGGACAAAGAAGTCGCAGAAAGGTTCGAAGAGTGCATCAAACTCGTCGAGAAACTTGGAGGAAAGGTCGAGAAGGTGAAAATCCCCACGCTGAAGTACGCGGTTGCGACGTACTACGTGATCGCTCCTGCGGAGGCAAGCTCGAACCTCGCAAGGTACGATGGCGTCAAGTACGGTTTGCGCATTGAGAAAGCCGGTTTGAAGGAGACCTATTCGGTCACGAGAACGACCGGTTTTGGGGAAGAGGTCAGAAGAAGGATCATGCTGGGCACGTTCACTCTGAGCGCGACTTACTACGAAGCCTACTTCAACAAGGCACAGAAGGTGCGAAGGTTGCTTGCCAACGACCTTAACGCAGTGTTCGATCGATTCGATGCGATCCTCACTCCCACGTCTCCCATACCGGCCTTCAAGATCGGTTCAATAACGGATCCTCTCGCATATTATCTCATGGACGTGTTCACAACCTTCGCCAACCTGGCTGGCGTGCCAGCTTTGAGTGTGCCCTTCGGCTTTGCCCAGGGCCTTCCCGTAGGCATTCAGGTGGTGGGAAAGAGGTTTGAAGATCCAAAGGTGCTGAGGATCGGTAGATCGATCGAGAAATTCTCTCCGTACAACGAAAACGGTCGTATTCCCTTACCGGTGGTGAGAACATGAGGTTCAAGACCGTGATAGGTTTGGAAATACACGTACAGCTCTCGACCAAGACCAAAGCTTTTTGTAGCTGTCCTGCGGACGTTTTCGAAATGCCGGCCAACACGGCGATCTGTCCCGTGTGCACGGGTCAGCCTGGAGCCCTGCCAGTGGTGAACGCAGAGATGGTGGACTACGCCATTAAGCTCGCACTGGCACTGAACTGCAAGGTGAACGAATATTCGAGGTTCGACAGGAAGAACTATTTTTATCCGGATTTGCCGAAGGGTTATCAAATAAGTCAGTATTTTTATCCACTCGCAGTTGAAGGTTATCTCGACATAGATGTTGATGGAACGACGAAGCGCGTGAGGATAAGAAGATTACATCTGGAGGAAGATGCGGGCAAGCTCATGCACGAGGGTGATTCGATAACGCAAGCCAAGTACTCTCTGGTGGACATGAACAGGTGTGGTGTTCCGCTGGTTGAGATAGTGACGGAACCAGACCTATCGTCACCAAGAGAGGCACGCATCTTCACCGAAAAGCTGCGCTCCATACTGAGGTATTTGAAGATAAGCAGTGGTGACATGGAAAAAGGTGCCCTGAGGTGCGATGCGAACATTTCTGTCGTTGATGTCGAGAAGAAGGTTTCAAGCAACAGGGTCGAGGTCAAGAACATGAACTCCTTCAAGTTCATCGAAAAGGCGTTGGAATACGAGGAACAGAGGATCAAAGAAGCGCTCGTGAGAGGAGAAAACGTCGAGAAAGAAACGCGCGGTTGGGATCTTTCGACGAAAACGACCGTTTCGATGAGGGGCAAGGAGGAAGAAAGCGATTATCGTTACTTTCCGGAGCCCGACATACCACCGGTCGTTGTCAGCAAAGAGCAGATCGAAAGACTGAGGCTCAGTCTGCCAGAGCTCCCGGATCAGAAAAAGCAGAGGTTCGTTCAAGATTACGGGCTTCCAGAATACGATGCATCCGTACTCACGGCGGACGAATGGATTGCGAACTTCTTTGAGGCGTGCGTTGAACTGACCAAAAAACCCAAGGAAACGAGTAACTGGATCATGACGGAGATGCTGAGAGAAATGAAGGAGTTCGAGAGCGAGGAACTGAAAATCAAACCTGAACACATCGCGGAACTCATAAGCCTGATCGACCGTGGTGAAATTTCTATAAAGACGGCCAAGGAGATCTTTCCAGAGATGTTCAGAACGGGTAAAATGCCAGGCCGGATCGTCGAAGAGAAGGGGTTGAAACAACTGAGCGACGAGCACACCATCACTGAGATTGCAAAAAAGATTCTCGAACAAAATCCACATGTTGTGGATCAGTATAGGTCCGGAAAAACGAACGTTATTTCTTTCTTCGTCGGTCAGGTGATGAAACAGACCAAGGGCACGGCGAATCCAAAAATCGTGAACGAGGTACTGAGGAGGTTGCTCGAGAGGTGAAGCGGCATCTCTTGGTGCTGTTGATTCTTCTGGGTTGGGTTACCGTATTCGGTGTGGAGATGCTCTATGTCGATGGCTTGGTGCACTTCATCGATGTTGGGAATTTTCTCATCAAAACTTCGGAGAACGACCTTCAACTCGGAGCGATTTACGAAAACGAGAAAACGATCCTGCGAAGAGTGGGGTTCCTCAGGATCAAAGAGGCTGACGCAAAGATGAGAGTTGGCTTCACCATCGGGAAGAGTTGGTCCGTTCTTGCGACCTTCGACGTCGAGAGCTTCGGTTTGATGCCGGCACGCTACCGGATGCTCTTTTCTATCGCTCCTGAAAGTTCTTACGCTGTGATGGGTGCTGAACAAAAATTCTTTCTTGGTAATTACACGATCAACTTCTCTTCCTTCGACATCTTTGGTCCCGTCACTATGGGCATGAGCAGGTTGTATGTGAAGATGCAGAACCGAGAGATCGGTTTCTATGCACTCGACAATGCACTGTTCGCAGGCTTCTATCCTTACTCGAGGGGACAAATTGGGGACGAAGGGTTCTTCATGGGCGTGGGATGGAAAGATGGATTTTCGGGAGCCTTGGCGATGAAGTTCAGAGTTCCGATCTGGAACCTTTCAATAATGGTGGACTTCATTCTTGCACTCAGCCAAGACAGTGCATCGGTTGGAATCAGGAGTGAATGGATTGGAGAGAATTTCAAACTCGACACTTGTTTCATTGATGGAAAGTTTGTCTTCAACGTTAGTTTCTGAAAACATAGGTTTGTACCTCCACGTTCCTTTTTGCAAGCGCAGGTGCACGTACTGCGACTTTGTTTCATTCACGGATTTTTCTCAGGTTAAAGAGTACTTTGAAGCATTATGGAAAGAGATCGAACTTTGGTCGATGTTTCTGCCCAGAATTCGCGTGGAGACGATATACGTTGGAGGGGGAAGTCCGAGCGACGTTCCGTTCGAGTTACTCGAGAAAACTCTCGAGCGCATTCGGGATATGTTTCTCATCGCGGATGATTTCGAGTTCACGATCGAGGTGAATCCGAATTGTGAGTTCGTCGAAAGGCTCAGATTTCTGGACGTGAACAGGGTGAGCATAGGTCTTCAAGCAGCGGACGATGAGGTACTGAAATGCGTCAGGAGAAGACATTCGGTCGGTGATTTCTTCAGAACGTTCGAAACGGCAAAGAACTTTGCCAAGGTCAACGTGGATTTCATCGTGGGTCTTCCGAATGAGAGCGATCGCACGATAGAGAACGACGTGCACGTGGTGGAAACGTTGAGGCCGGATCACGTATCGATCTACCTTCTGGAAACGCACGAAAGCGAGTTTGAAACCGCGATCAGCGAGGTAGTTGAGAATCGCTACGAACGTTTCGTCGAAGCGGTGAAAGAGATGGGTTATGATCGTTACGAGATTTCGAATTTTGCTCTCAACAACAGTTTCTGCAGACACAACTTGAAGTACTGGAGAAACCAAGATTACATCGGTCTCGGCGTGGCCGCAGGTGGGCATCTGGGCAGGATCAGGTACGTGAACAGTCCACGGCTCGGAGAGTACATCTCGAAGTTGAAGGAAGACGATTTCGTATTCGACTATTTTTCAAGGAACGACGATCTGCAAGAGTTGAAAGAAACCATATTCATGGGTTTGAGGTTGAGCGAGGGCGTGAACATCGAGAAGTTGAGAGAGATTTGGTGGATGTTCGATCCCTACGAGCTCTTTCACGACCTTCTGGGTGAGTTTTTGGAGATCGAGGATGGCTTTCTCAAACTCACCGAACGAGGTTTCGACCTGTCTGCTCGGGTGCTCGCCGATGTCATAGATCGTGTTTCTCTGATGGCCGTTGGGAGGTGATCGAAATGGTCTTTGTGGAAACTTTGCAGAAGTACAACTTACACTATCCTGCCAACGTTGCACTGATATGCAGTATGTACGAAGAGAGGATCAACGCGATGGCTGCTGCCTGGCACACGCAACTGTCACACGATCCGCCTCTGTACGGTGTTTCGATTTCACCCAAACGACTGACGCACGATCTGATTCTGTCTTCAAAGGAGTTCACTGTGAACTTCATAAGGTACGATCAAAGCAGACTCGCATCCTTTGTTGGAAAGACCTCGGGAAGGGATATCGATAAACTCAACGTTTTCGAGATAAACCTCACCAGTGGCAACAAGGTGAAGGTGCCGATACTGAGCGATTGCTATGCGGCGTATGAGTGCAAGCTGGTAGATTTCAGGCGTACCGGAGATCACACCTTTTTCATAGGTCTCATCGTAGGTGTTCATTACGATCCAAACGCTTTCACACAGGTTCTCAACGTTCAACCAACGCTGTACCTTGGTTCTGACAACTACGTCACGGTGGACTTTTCCACCAAGAGGGTGCACGATGAAAAACAGGTGAAGGATTATCTGTCGAAGTGGGTGCAGGGAGGATGACGAAGTTCTTGTCCGTAATCTCACAGCTCATATCGGAAGATAACATTCTCGTTTTGGGACACGTGATGCCGGATGGCGATGACATCAGCAGTGTGGCTTCTCTCGCCGAGGGGTTGCGAAGGCTTGGCAAGAAAGTCAGAGCCGCCATTGACGATCAGATTCCGTGGTATTACAAGCTCTTCTTCGCAGTGGATTCTATAGAGTCTTTCGAACAGTTGCAGGACTTTCATCCAGATTTGATTGTGGTTGTTGACTGTTCTTCACCCGACAGGGTGGGAAGGTTTCAAAACTTGCTGAAGAGTTCCAAATTGATCGTCGTGGACCATCACGAAACAAATTCGATGTTTGGAGACTTGAACTTCGTCGACGTCACGAGTGCTTCAACAGCACAGATAGTTTATAATATGAACAAAGCCATGGGGGTGGTGTACGATCCAGAGCTCGCAACGACCAACTATCTCGGCCTTGCAACGGACACAGGCTTCTTCAAGTACTCCAACACGGATGCGAATGTGCTCAAGATCGCCGCAGAACTCGTAGAATTGGGTGCAAAACCATACTTTGTTGCATCAGTGATCTTGGAGAACAAAACGCCCCAGCAGTTCAAACTTCTTGCGAAGATGATCGAACACATGAAAATCGAGGGTGAATTGGTGTACTCTTGGTTGAGTTATGAAGATTACCTTTCACTCGGTTGCAACGAGGACGACAGCAGCGGGTTCGTCTCGGAACTGAGATCTATGAAGGATATAGAGGTCGCGATATTGTTCACGGAGTTTCCCAAGGGTGAAATCCACGTGAGTTTCAGATCGAAACAATGGTTGAACGTGAGCAAAATCGCTTCGGCTCTTGGTGGTGGGGGTCATGCACGTGCGGCGGGTTGTTCTTACAAGAACGTCGAGCTCGAGAAGGTCATCGACGAGGTTTTGAGCCTGACGCGCGAAGCCATGGTGGGAGGAAGGCATGAGGTTGGTTAAATTTTTACGGCAAACTTACAGTGGCGATGAGTTTTTGATCGTGGAGAACAACGTGTACAAGAGGCTCAAGGTTGTAAAGAGAGAGGCCGTGGAAGAAGGGCGAGAAGAGCTCATCGATTTTCTCACAAAGCTTTCAAGAATGAAACATCCCGCGATCGCACCGATCGAGGAATCTGACTTTCGTTCTGAACTGCCTCAGGTACAGTTTACCTACTACGGTGGAGAGCCCATCGAGATGAAGGAAATGAAGGATGCGCAAGAATTTGCCATGTTCTTGCTTGCTTTGCTGAGGGAGCTCGTCCATCACGGAATCGTCATTCCCGTGATTGGTTTTGAGGATTTTCTGAAGCGAGACGGTGATTATTCCATGATCGCACCGTGCTGGCGCAACCACAAAGAAATTCCTGAGAAAGAAGGTATATTCGTTGCACCGGAGTTTGCCAGTCATGGTGTTGCTTCGGTTGCTTCAACGGCCTACGTGTTCGGCAAGATGATCCTTTCTTTCTCTCAAGATGAGACGATCAGAGAGCTCGTCAGTCAATTTGTTCAGGAAGATCCTACCAGAAGAAGATTGCACTTCGTCATTTCGAGCTCCTCGGTGGGCAGCTTTGGTCGCGTCAGGATCAGGCCAGTCATCCTTGCCCGGCGTGAGGAGGAAGAAATCCTGAGTTTTGTCAAAAACCTTGCGCCGAAACTCAACACGATCTTGGTCTATGGACCACAGAGGAGTGGGAAAACCACGCTCTTAAGTTCGCTCGTCGATCAGTTCAGACATTCAAATATCCCAACAGTTTGGTTGACCAACGTGGATGCACTCGTCACGGACTTGGTTCAGCTGCTGGATGACGAAACCTATTTGAGTTTGGACGATGTGACGAAGAACAACGTTTCCAAATTTCTCTCATCGCAGCTATTGTCATCGGACGAGGTGATACTCACCGTCGCCAAACTTCTGAACAGAATGCGAACGCTGGTCCTTGTGGCAGATGACGCGCACGAGTTGACGGCGAGCATGAAAACTCTCTTGAGACAACTGAACGAGTACGTTTATCCTCATGGGCATGTGCTGCTTCTGGCTTCGATCACCGAGGATGTTGGCCTGCCTGTTGATCTGAAGACAGGAGTGGGCCCGCTGAGTTTCGAAGAGACCAAAAGGTTGATCAGCCAGTCACTTGCCATCGGTGAAGATAGGATACCCGGTGAGTTCCTTCGCTGGTTGTACACGGTCACACAGGGTCTGGCTGGAAAGATCGCAGAGGTGCTCAAGATCTTGGCTAAGGAGAATAAATTGAGCTTTTCAGAAGGGAATCTTCAAGTAGACAAAACATTCCTCGAGAGCGACATGAGTGGTGTGTTGGAATTGTCCCTGGAGAAATACATGTCTTTGAACGAGGCTTTGTTGAGCCTGTGTGGAGAGAAGTTCTCTCCCGAGGAAGTCCAGATACTCTGTGAGGCGCTCGATTTGAAGAGAGAGGAGTTGAACGACTCGCTACGAACGTTGATGAAAGATGGATTGATCTACTACGAGAACGAACGTTTCAGGTTCACTTTGCCAGAGATCTGGCGTTCGTTCTACGACAGTGTCTCACCATCGATTCGGAACCAAGCGCACAGTTTCCTGGCCGCGAAGGTCTCTGACCGGGAAAAAAGGGCTTGGCATCTCAGAATGTTGGGCAAGACCATTTCTGCGGCAGCCATGTACCTTCTGGCGGCTCGAAGGGAGATCTCTTCGTACGGGGACATCTCGGCGGCGCTCGATTATCTTGCTCAGGCTCAGCAGTTGATGCGAGATAGAGAAAGCTACGCTTTGGTGAGTTTGAAGTTCAAAGCGTTGGGCATCAAGGGACAGTCGAACAGTCTGAAGCTCTTCGCGAAAGAACTTGAAAAGAAGGAAAAATTCGCTTTCTTCAGATACGCTGCACTCGTCATAGCGGGTGAAGTAAGAGAAGCTTCTGAACTCGAAAAAGAGATCGATTTTACAGGCAGAGCTCCTTACTCTGAACTGTCCAGACTCATTTACAGAGCTCGAAGAATTCTCCGCTCGGGCGAGAGAGTCGATCAAGAACTCATCAAAAAGCTTTCATTGCTTGTTTCTAACTTGCTGGATCTACCACTGCACAAAAAATTGAAAGCTTCCACCCTGAACGTTCTCGCTCGTGCCAGGGGCATCGAATCGATGCGCAGTCTGGATTTGCTCAATACCGCCAGATCTCTCGCCGAAGAAGGACCTTTCTACGATGTTCTGGCGGACACGCTACTATTGCTTGGAACGCGTTTGACGGCCACGCCTGAAGCGCAGAGACTCTTTTCACAGGTTGTTGAAATCGCCAACAAGATAGGTTCTCAGGATCTTTTGATGACTGCCCTCAGCAATACCATATGGACCAACCTGTACAGAGGCGAAATCGAGAAGATGTTCACAGCGATGTACCAACTCAGGGAGTTTGCAAGGATGGTTGCGAACGGTGTGACCGAGGCTTACACGTACTTCGTGGAAGCGCAGTACCACACGTACAACAAACAATTGGAAGAAGCTTTGGAGGATCTCGAAAAAGAAAGGTCCATAGAGAAGTCTCTGGGTGTAGAAGAGCGTGGATTGCGTGCGATGGTTGCGGCCCATGCGCTTTGTGGAAACATCGATGAAGCAAGAAGAATCTTGAAGGAGAACATAGACAATCCTGCTCTGAACAATCCCAATTTCGTTGAATTCAGAGATCTTTTACTTGCTGAGAATGATGAAGAATTGTTAAGATCGTGGAAAAAGTTTTTGAGCAAGGAAAGCCTTTACTGGTTGGAAGAAGCTTGCCAAGTGTTTGGAGCGAAGATCGCAGTTCTCGACAGAGACTCTTTCTTCAGCTTTGCCGAGAGGCTTGAGAAGCAAGCGATAAAGTCTGGTGCATTTCTTTCACTCGCTCAAGTGCTCGAATCTCTGGCTCTGGCCTATAAAACGTTGGGGGAAGATTTGCTCGCTCTGAACTACGCAGAGAGAGCGACCACAATTTACAGGACTCACAGCTTCGATGCCGCAGCCGATTGGCTCGAAAACAGACTCGGCGTGGAATCAGAAATGAGTAGACTCATGCGAACGCTCGAGATGGGTTCTGTGAAAGAAGAAGATATCAAAGTGAAGCTTGGCGATCTGAGATCTTTGGTGAGAAGTTTTGTGGACAGCTATGCCGTCACGCAATACGCGTTTGACACGCTCAAGGTCGCGGATATTCAAGACGATTTGAAGTCCATCTTGGATTTTTTGCTCTCCAGAATGATGAACGTTCTACCTGTGAACTCGGCGGCGTTGATTTTGACCGATGGTTCTGGAAGGATTGTTGAGCTTTCGCAATTCAACGTGAAGGATATTCCAAAGAACCCGGTTGCATCTTATGAACCGTTCGAGGTCTATCACACAATACAACTTGATCACAATTACAGATTGAGCCTGTATCTGGCGAACAAGTCACTCTACGTCAACAGGATTCAGGGTGAGAACCTGATGAGGGTCGTTTTGAACTTGCAGGAGATCTCAACGCACATTCTGAAGAACGCACTCTCTTACAGACGTAGCATAACCGATCCTCTCACGGGCCTTTACACCAGATGGTACTTTCTTCAAAGACTGCGTGAGGAGTTCGAGAGAGCCAAGAGGTACAGCGGTAGCTTCTCGGTGGTCATGGCCGACATAGACGATTTCAAGAAGGTGAACGACACTTACGGTCACAAGATTGGAGATGAGGTTCTGAAATTCATCTCATCTGTGATGAGAACTTACACGCGTACGACCGATATAGTGGGTCGCTATGGAGGAGAAGAATTCATTTTGATACTGCCCAACACTGACAAAGAGAGTGCGGCTTTGGTCTGTCAAAAGATACTGCACGGTATGATAGCGATGAACCCGTTCGATTTCAGAATCACCATGAGTTTCGGTGTGGCGGGTTATCCGGAAGATGATGTGCTTGAACCCGACGAGCTCGTCAGCCTCGCTGACAAAGCTATGTACATCTCGAAAGAAAGGGGTAAAGCTTGTGTCACGGTCTATAGATGATTTGAAGAGACAAATTTTGTCTCTCTTCGATGCTGACAGTAAGTACACTTTGAAGACCATTTATAAAATGATCAAGGTGAAAGCAAAAGATGAAAAACGTATGGTGAGGGATGCGATCAGGCAACTGCTCGAGGAAGGGCAATTGATCAGGGACGGAAAAGGGTATTATCATTCGGCAGAGTCGAGCAACCTGGTGGCTGGCACCATCGAATTTTCCAGAAGGGGCACCATCGCCTTCGTCACCACCGATCAGGGGCAAGAGATCGCGGTACCGGTTGAATTCACATCCAGCGCCATGCATGGTGACAAAGTTTTGATAGAGATCGTGGGTAAATGGCGGAACCTGCCCATGGGGAAGGTCACGCGCGTTTTGAAACGCAGTAAGGAAAAGATCGTGGGCGTCTTCGAAGTGAGAAGAACTCGTGGTTTTGTTATCCCAGATGATCCAAAAATAATCTATGACTTTTACGTTCCCATTGAATGCATAAACGGCGCAAAACCCCATCAGCGTGTCATTGCGAGGATCACGAAGTGGCCAAGGAAGGGCAAAGATCCGGAGGCTTGTATTGAGACCGTTCTCGGTAACGTGGACGATCCGAAGACCGACGTACCTGCCGTGATGGCGAAGTACGATCTTACGGACCGATTCCCCGACGAAGTGCTCGCCGAGCTGGAACAACTCCCCGACGATGTGAGACAAGAAGACATCGATGGCAGGATGGATCTCAGAGACGAGATCGTCTTCACGATAGACGGTGAGGATGCCAAAGATTTTGACGATGCCGTGTCGATAAAGAAACTCCCCAAGGGGAAATACCTGCTTGGGGTCCATATCGCCGATGTTTCCCATTACGTGAAGGAAAATACGGCTCTCGACAAAGAAGCGTATCGTAGGGGAACGAGCGTGTATCTGCTCGACACGGTTGTTCCGATGTTGCCCTTCAAACTGTCCAACAATCTGTGCAGCCTGATGGAAGACAAGGATAGACTCACCTTCACCGTCGAGATGATCATAGACGAAGAAGGACGAGTGCTCGATTTCGATGTCGCACCGAGTGTCATAAGGAGCAAAAAGAGACTGACTTACACCATTGTGAACAGGTTGCTCGAGGGTGACGAAACGATTGAGCGCACTCTTGGAAAACAGATTACCGATTCATTGAAAATGATGCACGAACTTTCCTTGATCTTGAGGCAGGCTCGCCAGAAACGGGGTGCCATAACGGACATAGAGGGTGGAGAAGTTGAGGTAGTGATGGATGATAAAGGGCAGGTTGTGGACATCGTGCCGAGGAAGCGCGGACCTGCTGAAATATTGATTGAAGAGTTCATGATAAGGGCGAACGAGACGGTTGCCGAGATCTTTCACAATGCCGGGCTTCCTTTTGTCTACAGGGTTCACGAAGAGCCGGATCCGGAGACCATTCTCCAGCTGAAGGAGTACGTGGAGGCACTCGGACTGAAGGTGAAATTTCCAAAGACAATGCATCCGAGCATTCTGCAGAAGGTGCTCGAGTTGGTCAAGGATCATCCACTGCGCTCCAGCGTCGAGAAGTTGATGGTCAGGTCCATGAAGCGTGCGATGTACTCCTTCACGAACATAGGACACTTTGGACTTGCTTCTTATGCGTACACACACTTCACCTCGCCGATCAGGAGGTACCCCGATTTGGTCGTTCACCGTCTGTTGAAACTTTATCTCAGGCAGGGGAATAGGTTCACGGAAAAACAGATCGAGATCTATTCGAAACTCTTGCCGAAGATAGCCCAGCACTGCAGCAAGCGAGAAAGGATCGCGGACGAAGCTGAATGGGACCTTTTGGCAATGAAAAAGGTGGAGTACATAAGCAGGCACATGGACAAGATTTTTGACGCAGTCGTGACGAACGTCACGCGCTTCGGTTTGTTTGTTGAAATACCAGACAAGCTCATCTCTGGGCTTGTTCATATCTCAACGCTCGATGATTACTACTTTTACGATGAGCGAAAAAACATACTCGTGGGAGAACGAACGGGAAGAATCTTCAAAATAGGTGACACACTCAAAGTCAGGGTCCTGCGTGCGGACAAGATCGCTGGGGAGATAGACTTCGAGCTGGTGGGGGAAGAGGAACGTGTGGATAAAAGAGTTTCAAGGAAATGAAGGGCACGTGATTTTGGTGCACGGTCTCGGTGAGCATGCGAAACGTTATCAATGGCTTGTCGATTTGCTCATCCCACGGTTCGGAGTGACCCTCTTTGACTTGCCGGGTCACGGAGAGAGCGAGGGAAAGCGTGGCCATGCGAGTTTTTCAGAAATCTTCAACATCATCGACGAGCTGGTCTCTCGTCATCCTGGCTGTTTCCTCATGGGTCACAGCCTGGGCGGGCTCATCGCGATCCGATACGTAGAATTGAGGAACAACGTGAAGGGTCTAATAGTCACCTCACCCGCACTGCATCTTCCTAACAGCAACATAGCTTTGAGAACAGTTGCTTCAATCTTTTCGATCTTGGCACCGGCGTTGACCTTCGACAACGGGATAAACCCGAACGATCTTTCCACCAATCCAGAGGCAGTTCAAAAGTACGTGGCGGACCCATTGGTCCACAGGAGAATTTCTGCAAGACTTGCGGCAGACCTTTTCAAACACAGTCAGATGGCTTTGAAAGAAGCTCACAGGATAAAGGTTCCAACCTTCGTTGCTGTAGGTAGTGAGGATAGAGTGACGCTTCCAACCGGGGCGAGGCAGTTCTTCGAAAACCTCACGGTGAAGGACCGGGTTCTCAAAGTGTACCAAGGATCTTACCACGAGCTGTTCGAAGACAGCTACAACGCCGAAGTATTTAAACTGGATCTTCTAAGCTGGCTAAATTCACACCGTTGATCTCACTGACCGCCCATACCCTCTTCGGCGCTTTCTCTCAGTACATAAACTTTCGTCGAGGAAGGCAGATAGGCAAGGGGATTCACGACCTCTCCCTTTGCCAAAACCTCGATTTCGAAGTGAAGGTGTGGCCCCGTACTCACACCCGTGCTGCCCACACGCCCGATCAATGTGCCTCTGTCGACCCTCTGTCCAACGTACACCGTTATCTTGGATAGATGAGCGTATCTGAAGATCTCTTTCGAACCCTTCACTTCCACGAGTAACCCATAGCCTGACTTTTCACCAGCGAAGATCACCGTACCGGGTGCAGAGGCAAAGACGGGCGTACCCTCAGGTGCCGCAATGTCTATACCCGAGTGGAAGGACATCTGCTTGGTTATGGGATGTCTTCGCCAGCCGAATGGAGAGGATATCACGCCGTAAGTCGGCCATATGTAACCTTTTTCGACGTTGAAAGCTTTTCCAATACAACTGATCGGGATGAAAAGCTTTTGACCGACGGCGATGCTGTCTGATCTCAGATCGTTCGCTGTCTTTATATCCGAAACGGTGGTGAAGAAGGACTTCGCTATGGAATAGAGGGTATCGCCTTTCCTCACAGTGTAGATCAATCCCTCGGGTTGCGGTATCAGCAGCCTCTGGCCGGGAGAAAGCCTCAAGGGGTTTATGCCGTTCCAATCCAGAATCGTCGAGGGAGAAACGTTGAACTTGCGCGCGATGTCATAAAGCGTATCACCCTGTTGTACGATATATGTTACCGTCAAATACCCCCCAAGTACAACGGCGAGGAGAAACACTATAAGCAAGAGACACAGAATCCTTCGCACGCCCATCTCCCCTCTGTCTTTTTATGATTATACCAGCTGACCCCTCTTCAAACCAACTCGACCAACTTTTCAGCTATCTTGTCAGCAGGAAGTATGTAATCGGCGTATCCTTCCTCCACAACAGCCTTTGGCATTCCATAAACCACACACGTGGATTCGTGCTCCGCGATGACTTTCCCACCATAGTACTTTACCATGAAAGCACCCTTGGTGCCATCCCTTCCCATTCCAGTCAGTATGACCGCAATGGTGTTGCTTTTGTAGATTTCTGCGACTTTCGTCAGCGTGAAATCCACAGCAGGTCTAACGTTGTTGATCTTCTCGGACTTGTCCAAATAAAGTTGAACTGTTGAATTCATCGTTCGAACACCGAGGTGGAAATCACCGGGCGCCACGTAGACAGTTCCTTTGTTCACAGGCTCGCCATCTTCGGCTTCTTTCACGCGCACCTTGGAAATGGAGTTCAACCTCATGGCGAGTGATTTCGTGAACACCGGTGGCATGTGTTGTACCAGAAAGATAGGTGCAGGAAAATCTTCAGGCAACGCGGGTACGATCACATCAAGTGATCTTGGTCCCCCAGTCGAAGCACCTATGACCACCGCTTTGTTGCCCAGCAGAGGCATCTTGATTCTCGCTACCGTGGGTCTGGCGATCTTCTTTGTGAGAACACTCTTCGGATCAACGAGCATCGCGTTCCTGATTTTGCTGACCAGCGTGTCTGCTACCTCTCTGAAGGTGAGAGAGGTCGAACCTGAAGGCTTCGTGAGGAAATCGACGGCGCCCAGTGTGAGAGCCGTTATCGTGATATCGGCACCTTCTTCCGTCAGACTGCTGACCATGATCACTCTGACGGGATATCTCTGCGCAATTCTCTTCAGCACCTCGATTCCGTTCATTCTGGGCATTTCGACATCCAGCGTGACGACGTCAGGTTTCTTCTCCTCGATCAGCTGCAACGCTTCGAGCCCATCTTTCGCTACTCCAACCACCTGCATGTCCGGTTGTGAGTCGATGATGTCCTTCAAAACCATCCTCATGAACGCCGAATCATCCACGACGACGACCCTTATCTTCGTTTGCGCCATGAACTTACGACCCTCCAAATCAAAGAAACTGTTGGAAAGAGCAGAACAAAAATCAGAGCGATTAGTTTACCTACAGATTGGCTCCAACCAAACATGGCTCTACCCAGAACGATCACGCCAACGACCACCGCAAAAAGAGAATACCACAAAACTATGCCCGCCGCCACGTCTTTCACGAATTTCACCGCCGGGTGCGGCTTGGTCTCGTACAGGTCCATGATGGATTCGACGAGCGTGTTGAGCAATTCCATACCGATCACTGAGAAAACTGCGAAAATGAGCCAGAGCAATTCGTTCGCTGTGAGCTCGAGAACGTAAGAGATCAGCAGCACAAATGAACCGATTGCGAAATGTAACTTCAAGTTCCGTTCTTTCCCGATCGCTTCGCTGAACCCTTCTACTGCGTGAATGAACGAAGACAGAGTTTCACTCAAAACCGAGCGTTCTAACCTTTTGCTCGGATCTGATCCTGTACTCTTTCGTGACAGATTCGTATCCATATTCGATCGCCTCGATGTTCATCTTTACGTACCTTTCCGAGACAGTTTCTTCAACGGCTTTGCGCAACGATTCTATGCTCACCAATCGCGTTGCCTTGACCAACGCGCCCAGGCCTATCATGTTCGAAACGATGGGGGTTTTGAACTTATCTATGGCCATCCTTTCCAGTGGTAGTGCCATCACTTTCTTCGTCAGCGTAAAGATTTTCTGGGGCATGTTCTGAAGGTAGGTGTAATCGAGGAGCAGAACGCCGTTGACCCTGAGTAACTTGTAGTAAGTCCTGACAACATCAGGATGCATTAAGTACATCACGTCGAACTGTGTTGCCTCCGGAAAATCGATCCAGTTATCATCTATGAGCACGTCGCAGTGGCTTATACCTCCACGCACCTGCGCACCGTACAGCTGAGTCTGAACGACGTACTTGCCGTCGAAGACAGCAGCCTGCGCGAGTATCCTTCCAGCCAAGACACTTCCCTGTCCACCACTTCCTGCCACTCTGACTGCGATAGGTTCCGACAGCGCCATGGTTTCACTCCTTTCTCGAGATGGTCTCCACAAGCTTCTTATACCTGTCGTGGAAGGTCGGTTTATCCTCCACGTGGAATTCTCCTATAATTATCTTGTCCTTCAGCTCCTCTGCACTCACGTTCTTGGCTCTCTCCAGCGTGACAGAGTTCTTCTTGAAGTACTCGATCATCTGAGACGCATCGCCTATCCTGTTGTACCGGCCGTAATAAGTGTGGCAGTTCGTCACGGCCTCAACAACCGCCGTACCACGGTGGCTCAGCGCTCGCTTTATGTACTGTACCAAGAGCGGATAATGGTACACCGTTGCCCTTGCAACATAAGTTGCACCCGCGGCTATGGCCATCTTCACTGTGTCGAATGGTGGTTCTGTATTACCGAAAGGAGCGGTGGATGCAACCTTTTCGACCGGAGTCGTGGGCGAAACCTGTCCTCCGGTCATACCGTATATCATGTTGTTGAAAACGATGATCGTCAGATCTATGTTCCTCCTGCACGCATGAATGAAGTGATTGCCTCCTATGGCGAGAATGTCTCCATCACCGCCCAGAACGACGACGTGAAAATCGGGCCTCGCCAACTTCACGCCCGTCGCAAACGCGACGGCCCTTCCGTGCAGAGTGTGCAACGTGTTGAAATCGATGTAGCCAGTCGCGCGCGAGGAACAACCTATACCGGAGACAGCGGCCATCTTATCTTTGCTGAGGCCGAGTTCGTGGACTGCTTGCAGGAACGCTTTCAAAACGATACCGTTGCCACATCCAGGACACCATATCGTTGGCCACCTTTCACTCCTCAGATAATCCAAGAGGGCTTCAACCTTCAACTTCTTCACCTCCAGTTATTCTGTCGACCGTGATTCGGCACGCGTTGAAGAAGTAATCCGTGAGTGGATCTGGATAATCGTGTTCGTACACCACTCTGGTAATGCCCGCATTTATGATCAGCCGGGCGCAAACAGAACAGGGCTTGGTCGTCACGTAAATGGTGGCACCTTGCGTTGATATACCAAACTTGGCTGCCTGCATGAGTGCATTCTGCTCCGCGTGTAAACCGAAACACACTTCCTGGTTCCTGCCAGAGGGTATCGCCAACGCATCTCTCACACAACCGATGGAATCACAGTGTGGGAATCCTGAAGGTGGCTGATTGTAACCGGTCGCTAAGATTCTGTTTTCCCTAACGATCAGCGCACCGACTTTTCTGTGCAGGCATGTGGATCGCTCACTGATCATGTGAGAGATACGCATGAAATAAACGTCCCACGGTACTCTGTTGTCCGCAGTCTTCAGAAGATTCAGATTCTTGAGATACTCTTTCAGCCGGTCCGTGAGATCTGGTTTCATACCAAATACAATGATACACCTTCAACCCCTGCAAAAGTAACTATGAGTCGTTTTTTTCCGCTCAGTGAGTGGACAAAACAAGGATGCTCATGATAAGTGTCACAATCGGTCAAATATTCAAAACAGTCAACGAAGTACTGCGCGCCGAGTCTGAACCAGCGGAGATTTTGTAAAGATTTCTTAAAGAGGTTCTCATACCCATTGGGGCTACCCGGTCTTATAATGACTACGTAAGTTGACCAAGTGTGATTATAATACTTAACAGCACGGAGAAGATGACAGGTCAAAGGAATTGGGGTGTTGTTATGAACGTGGGCGACAAGATCAGAAGATTGAGGATGTCCAGGGGTTTGACGCAAGAAGAGCTTGCGATGCGAACAGATCTTTCAAGAAGTTTCATATCGCAGCTGGAGAGCAACAAGACGTCTCTGTCACTCGACACGCTCGAAAAGATACTCAGGGCGCTGGGAACTGATTTGAAAGCGTTTTTCTCGGATCAAGAAGAGGAAAAGATCGTATTCAAGAAGGAAGATAGAATTCCACTCTACGATCAACCGGAGGGTGTGTCTTCGTTCCTTTTGATGAGCGATGTGGAGACGAAGAAGATAGATCCTACGCTCGTTGTGCTTGCACCCGGAGCTCAAACAGAGGAAGAAAGTTACCACGAAGGAGACGAGTTTGGATACGTACTTCAGGGCAAGGTCGATCTCTGGTTGGACGATGTCCGATACAGGCTCTCGCAGGGAGATTGTTTTTACTACAGAGCGGACAAGAAACACATGCTCAAGAACCCGAGTAAGAAAAGGGAGGCTGTGGTCCTCTGGATCGAAATAGACTGAAGGGGAGGGATTCAAAATGGAGAAAAGCTTGGGTAGGCACTTGATTGCGGAGTTTTACGACTGCGATCCTCAGGCTATCGACGATGTGGAATTCGTCGAGGAAAAAATGAAAAACGCAGCGATAATCGCTGGTGCGACGATCGTTGGTAGTTCGTTCCACCGGTTCCTCCCCTACGGAGTGAGCGGTGTGGTTGTGATCAGCGAGTCCCATCTCACGATCCACACGTGGCCCGAATATCGTTATGCGGCGATCGACCTGTTCACGTGTGGTGAGGACACTGACCCGTGGAAGGCGTTCGAATACCTGAAGCAGGTCTTCAAGGCGAAGAGAACGCAGGTGTTCGAGCATCTCAGAGGAGATTACAGAACCATAGGCATACCGTTCGATGCCTCGCACAAGGCTGTCAAAGGAGGAGTGAAACATGAATGAGAAGTTGCTCGCGGGTAAGCACCTGTGGTACTTCGAGTACTACACCGGCGGTGACGTCGGACTGTTCATGAAGATCGCCCGTATGGTTCATTCTGAGCAAACTCCGATCCAGAGGATAGACATCTTCGACAACCCAACTTTGGGTAGGGTGTTCGCCTTAGATGGCATCACTATGACCACAGACAAAGACGAGTTCATGTACCACGAGATGCTCGCACACGTGCCCATGTTCACTCACCCGAACCCGAAGAATGTGCTCATCATAGGTGGAGGGGACGGAGGAACGCTCAGAGAGGTACTGAGACATCCTGAGGTTGAGAGTGTGGTTCTCTGTGAAATCGACAGGCGTGTGGTTGAAGTTTCAAAACAGTACCTCAAGACGGGAGAGGCCTTCAACAGCGACAAGGTAGAGCTCGTCTTCGAAAACGGTGCCGAGTATGTCAAGAAAATCAAGAATCAATTCGACGTGATCATAATCGATTCGACAGACCCAACGGCCGGTGAAGGAGGACACTTGTTCACACAGGATTTCTACAGGGCGTGCTTTGACGCTCTGAAAGATGGTGGTGTTATGTGTGCCGAGGCAGAGAACGCGCTGTACGATTTCAACTGGACGAAGATAGCTTACAGAAGGATAAAGAGTATCTTTCCCGTTGTCAAGGCCTACGTTGGTTTCATGACGACGTACCCATCAGGCTTTTGGCTTTACATACTTGCTTCGAAGGGACTGGATCCGATCAAAGACTACAGGTTCGAAGCTGCGAGAGCGATGTCGCAGCAGTTGAAGTACTACAACGAAGAGTTGCACAAGGCGTGTTTCGTTTTGCCGAACTTTGTCAAGAGAACCTTAGAGGAAAGCCTGTGAGTGGAAGAAAGACGATCGAATGGTTGCTGACCTGTCCCGACCCAGAAGGAGTCGAAGAATTCCTTCTGGGTCTTAATTTTTTCAACTTCGCGCTCGAGGCCTCTGAAAATGGAAACTTCGTTCGCGTCTACACGAACGATGAGGGTCTGCTCGAGCGGCTTCGACTCCAGTTTGGGTGTGAACTGATCGATAAGAAGCTGACTCAGGAGCGCGACTGGTTTTTGTACCTTCGCTTGAAGCCTTTCGAGATCGTCCCGAATGTCTGGATAGATCCGACGCACAGGTTCAGAAAGAATGCGATAGTGATCAAGATGAAACCGAGCGCTGCGTTCGGCACAGGAGATCATCCCACAACGAAACTGGCGGCACGGCTGATGTATAATCATTTGAAAAGTAAAGATCGTGTGCTGGATGTGGGATGCGGCACGGGAGTACTTGCCATCATTGCCAAAAAACTCGGTGTTAGAAAAGTCGTTGCGGTTGACAACGATCCTGTGGCTGTGGAGATAGCCAAAGAATTTGCGCGCAGGAACCGAGTCCAAATAGACATCAAACTGTCGGACCTTTTGGAGAACGTTTCTGGCACGTTCGATCTGGTCGTTGCGAATCTGACGACGAATCTGGTAGTATCCTTGTTGAAACAGATTGACAGGGTGACGAAAGCCGGTTCCAGGATCATCGTGTCTGGTATTCCTCGTGTGGATGACGAAAAAGTTAAGATGGCCGTTAGAGAGAAAAGCCTTCAAATTGTTGAGGAGGCTGAGTTGGAAGATTGGAAGGCGTTCTGTTTGAAGACGTATTGATCATCGAAAGACAGATCGGCAGAAAACCTCTCGGCGTGAGGAGAGTCGTGCTCAGGTGCGAGCACAATTTTCCCGTGGTCATAGAGAACGAATGTGAAATCGATGGAAAGCCTTTCCCAACGCTCTTCTGGCTGGTTTGTCCAAAACTCTGTAGAGAGATATCCCGGCTCGAGCAACTCGGATGGATCAGCAGGTTTGAAAAGATCATCAACGAAGATCCGGACTTTGAAAGGGCTTACATAGACGCACACCTACAAGTACGAGAGCTCAGGGACAAGGTTATACGTAACGAAGGTGCGCGGCAGATCCTGTCTCGACTCGGCACCGGTGGTATACGTAACCTGAGAACTGTTAAGTGTTTGCACCTTCACGTGGCCGATCGTCTCGCGGGTGTGAAGAACCCTGTTGGAGAAATGGTCCTTCGGATGATCGATCGGCCATTCTGTGAGGGCGACAGGATCCTTTGTCGTGAACTTCGTGCATAGCGCACTGGTCAAAATAGGAGGAAGAGGATGCGTGACGAAGAACTCGTCGAGGGACTGAGACACGGGGATGAGAGAGCATTCAGAATTCTCTATAGAGAATATGCCGGCAAGATCGGTTCCATAGCGAGGTCGTACCTTGGCTCAGACGATGTCGACGACGTGGTACAAGATGTGATGTTGAGAATCTTCAAGAGTATAAGGAAATTCAAAGGGGATTCCAAGCTGTCGACGTGGATATACAGAATCGCTGTGAACGTGTGCAAGGATTATCTGGCGAAGTACAAGAGAAGGAGCGAAATTTTGACGGATTTCACCGAAGATGAGGAACATCCGAGTCAGCATCCTGTTTCAGAGATCGATACGGAGGAGACCGTCACGGGAGAGCTGGAATACGAGAGGATCATGGATGCGCTGGAAAAGTTGTCACCCGAAGACAGGCTGTTGATAAAGTTGCGCGACGTCGATGGTTTGAGCTACGAAGAGATAAGCAAAATCGTGTCTAAACCTATCGGAAGTGTCAAGAGCAGTTTGCATTATGCGAGAAAGAGGTTGAAGAGATTGCTGGAGGAGGCTCGCGAATGAGCGAGGACAGGTTCAACGGTTTCCTCGACGGTGAGTTTGACGATGAAGTCCTGGACGAGAAAACGAAGAACGATATCAAACTCTACTCTGAAGCTTTGAAGGTCTTTCGAATGAGGTACGACTACAGACCGAGTGCAAAGCTCGAAGAAAAGATCATCCACAGATTCATGAAACCTCGAAGAATCCTCTGGGAAGTCGCAATGGGTGTCGCCGTGGTTGCAGCCGCGTTTTACATCACTTTCAACCTTGTCCCAAGACGGAACGTCGAACCCATGGTGCAAGAGAGTAAGGTTGTATCGGAAGTTTTTGACTATCTGAGCCTGGTCAAACTGGTGGGAGACGGATTTTGAAGGTCCAGGAGAGTACGTGTAGATGAGAAGAACTTTGTTCCTCGCAGCAATAGTTTCGGTAACGAGCTTAGTTCTCGCACAATCGTTCATTGAACTCTATTTGAACTCGTCCTACTTCGGTAGAAGGATCGTCGTTGAGAAAGGCCCAACGAACAAGACACGAGTCGAGATGGTTTACAGGTGGCCAAACGACAAGATCGTACACGTTCTTGACCCGGTCTTCTTGGTTTGGGCAAGGCGATCTGGCCTCTTCATCATGGGACAACCCAACAACTATCGTAACTCGCCTCTGGAGATACTCGACCTTGAGGATCTGTTCATCAAACAACTGAGAGAGCAAGGCATCACGAAGCTGGAGAAAGTCGACAAGAAGTATAAGATCACCGTGGATTCTCCTTCAGGTTTGTTCACCGCGTTCATCACCCAAGAGGGTCTTCCGGAGAAAATTGTCAGAGTCTTCAACAACGTCACGACAGAACTGGTTTACGAGCACGTGCAAACCCTTAAGGAAAGTTTCGAAGAGGTCGCGCAACGTTACGGAATCAAATCCGCAGAGGAGACGGTTAACCTTCCAAACGAAATAAAGTTGATCCTGAGCACTGTCAACTGGTACACGGTTTCGCGGTTGCAGATCGGTGGCGAACAAGTCGTCATGATCATCGCAAACCACAAATCTGGATCGGTGATAAAGATGGTGTGCTCATCGAAAGATGTGACGGTGAACATTGAACAGAACGAACAACTCCTCAGGATCAAAGGAAAGGATTACTATCTGTACATCATAGCTCAGGACCAATCTGTTCTCGAACAGGTGAAGTCCCTTCTCACCAAGGAGAGATGAAACAAAGAGGATGCGGGCGTTGATAGTTGACGGATACGTCGATGAGCCAGCCGCGCTCGGCGTTCCTCCCTACGTCAGTCATTACGTTCGATACGCTGCAGGCGTGCTGATGATGAAAAACTACTCCGTTGACTATCTCACGATAGATCAGCTGCGAAGGCTTCCTGGCCTCAGCAGCTTGAAGGATTACGATTTGATCCTCGTTGTGGGTGGAGTCGCAGTGCCTGGAAAATACGTCGGAGGCGAGCCAATCAGACCTGACGAAGTGGAGAAGATCTTCTCGAGCTGTTCTTCATCATGTTTGCGCATCCTCGCCGGTCCTTTCGCTCGCTTTCAAGCGGTTCAGGGCGGAACGTTCGCGAAGCTAAGCACTCTGAACGCGGACGTCCGCCTCGGGCCCGATTTGACTGCCGAACTCTACAATCTTCTCTTCAATGCTGAAAGGCCTCGAAACGATTGGGAATTGGTGAAACAGGCGAGCCTCTTTGGCGCTTCCGTTATCAAGCAGCACCCTCGCTATCCAAACATCATCTGTGAGATTGAGCTATCCAGAGGTTGTGAAAGGCGCACGCACTGCTTTTTTTGCATAGAGCCGGTCTTTTATCCCCATTTCACTTCGAGGCCTGTAGACCACGTCGTTGAGGAAGTCAGAGAGCTGTACAGGCAGGGTTGCAGGGCTTTCAGGTTCGGCCGTTCTGCCAACGTTCTGGCCTACTGCTCGGACAAGAACGATGGAAAGCCAATCCCACAAGTTTTTGAAGAACTGTACGAAGGTGTGCGGAACGCGTGTCCAGAATTGGAAGTTCTCCATCACGACAACGCAAACCCAATGTACATCGTTCAACACGAAAGAGAGTGCGTGAAGATACTGGAAACGATAGTCAAGTGGAACACACCAGCAGACGTACTCTCTTTCGGTGTGGAGAGCTTCGACGTGAACGTTCTGAGAAAGAACAACATCGCGGTGGAACCAGAGAATGTACTGAGGGCGATAGAGATCGTCAACCAGATAGGAAAGGTCAGAGTGGATGGAGTTCCGAAGTTGCTTCCGGGTTTGAATTTGCTTTACGGTCTGATCGGTGAGACGAAACAGACTTACGAAGAGAACTTAAGGTGGCTCAGGATGATTCTCGAACGGGATTTGCTTGTCAGAAGGATAAACATCAGACAGGTCATCGTGGAGCCGGGTACACCACTCTGGAGATACGCACAGCTCAGAAAACTGAAGGGACCAGATCAGAGGCTTTACAGGACCTACAAAGAGATCATTCGGCGAGAGATAGATATACCCATGTTCAAGCGCGTGGTTCCCGTTGGCAGTGTGTTGAGGAAGGTCTATCCAGAGTTTCGCGAGGGCAAGATCACTTTTGCCCGCCAGCTTGGAACCTATCCGTTTCTCGTTGGAGTAGTCGGCAAGTTCGAGAATCCCATCGATGTGGTCATCGTCGATCACGGACCACGGTCCCTCACCGCGTTGAAATATCCTGTGAATCTGAACAAGGCAAGCTACGAGGAACTGATCCATCTGCCGGGAATTGGTGAAAAGAGGGCGAGCAGGATAATTCTATCTCGACCAATCGAAAACCTGGAGCGTTTGAAAAGTATCCTCGAAGACAACGAAGTTTTTGAAATGCTTCGTAGAATTGTCGTCGTGTTATGATGAACGAAGGAGGGAGCAGGGTTTGAAGTACGAACGGATCAAGGGAACGCAGGATATCTACGGCGATGAAGTGAATTATTGGTACTTCATCGAAGAAAACGCGCGCGCTGTTGCGAATCTTTACGGTTACGAAGAGATCAGAACACCGATCATAGAACCTACGGAGCTGTTCGTGAGGAGTGTGGGTGAGGAGACGGACATTGTGCAGAAAGAAATGTACACCTTCACGGACAAAGGAGGTCGGAGCATCACGCTTAGACCCGAGGGTACAGCACCTACGGTGCGCGCGTTCATAGAGAATTCCATGATCAACGAAGGTTTACCTCAGAGGTTCTTCTACATAGGACCCATGTTCCGATACGAAAGACCTCAGGCAGGACGCCTCAGACAGTTCCATCAGTTTGGCGTCGAACTCATAGGTTCCGCACACGCATCGGCGGACGTCGAGGTACTGTTGATAGCCAAGCACTTTCTCGACAGGATAGGTGTTCGTGATTACGTGGTGCACCTCAACTCCATAGGCTGTCCAAAGTGCAGGCCGATCTACAAACAGAAGTTGAAGGAGTACTACGAATCGCACGTGGATCTACTGTGCGATGATTGCAAGAGGCGCTTGAACACGAACGTTCTCAGACTCTTAGACTGTAAAATCGACGCACATCTCGCTGAAAAGGCCCCCAAGTCTTTCGAGTTCCTCTGCGACGAGTGTCGATCGCATTACGAGGAGCTGAAACAGAAGCTCACGGAACTGCATTTCGATTTCGTCGAAGACGGCACACTCGTGAGGGGGTTGGATTACTACACGAGAACCGTGTTCGAGATAAGACACAGGGAACTGGGAGCGCAGAACACGATCCTCGCAGGCGGCAGGTACGACGGTCTGTTCTCAGAGCTCGGAGGTCAGGCTATACCGGCGCTCGGTTTCGCCAGTGGAATAGAAAGGCTCGTCTTGACGCTCAAGAATCAGGGAACAAATGTTCCACGTAGGGAAAGGTGTTTCGCATACGTTGCCAGCCTTGGGCTCAAAGCGTCGATCGAGGCTTTCAAGATAGCTGAGGAGTTGAGGAAGAAAGGAGTACCCGTCATCAACGAGGTGAACGACAGAAAACTCACGGCACAGTTGAAGCATGCAAACAAAATCGGAGCGAAGGTGGCCATCATCCTTGGTGATGAAGAGCTTTCGCGCTCAATCGTTCACGTCAAGTTACTCGAAAGCTTCACACAAGTAGAGGTCAGTCTCGACGTGGTGGTGGATTACGTTCTGGAACTCTTCAGCTCTCGTTCGTGAGAGAAATCTCGCAGACAGAATTGAACACGGTGATAAAGCTGGATAAGAATGCGAGGCCCCAGGAATGGGGCCTCTTTTCGAAGGTTGCTTAAAAGTTTATCTTGTTCACATACAGGGGAAATCTCTCACACAACTGTTTGACCTCCATCTGAACTTCGCTCTGCACATGATCTGGTATTGTACCTTCTTCGTCCGTGATGCTCGCCAGAACTCTGTATATGAGTCGTGCTATTTGCCTCATCTCCGCTTCGGTCATACCTCTTGTCGTGACTGCCGGTGTGCCAACACGTATGCCGCTGGCCACAAAAGGAGAACGCGTCTCGTTTGGAATCGTGTTCTTGTTCACAGTAATTCCGCATTTTTCGAGCGCTTTTTCCGCCGCCTTTCCTGTCACGTTCATTGGTGTCAGATCGACCAACATCAAATGCGTGTCCGTTCCACCCGACACGATTCTCAGACCCATTCTGGACAATTCTTCAGCGAGCGCCTTCGCGTTCGCCACGATCTGCTTCTGATACTCCACGAACCCCGGGCTCAGCGCTTCTTTGAAGCACACGGCCTTCGCTGCGATCACGTGCATGAGCGGACCACCCTGAGTGCCGGGGAAGACCCACTTGTTTATCTGTTTGTACAGCTCTGGATCGTTCGTCAGTATGAGGCCCCCTCTGGGTCCTCTGAGCGTCTTGTGCGTTGTCGAGGTCACTATGTGTGCGTAGTCCGCAGGATTCGGGTACAGGCCCGCGGCGACCAAACCTGCGAAGTGCGCCATGTCCACGATCAGATACGCGCCGACCTCGTCGGCGATCTCTCGGAACTTTTTGAAGTCTATTATCCGCGAATAAGCACTTCCTCCGGCCACGATGATCTTGGGTTTGTGTTCGAGAGCCAGCTTTCTCACTGCGTCGTAGTCTATCATCTCGGTCTCTGGATCCACGCCGTACTGGACCACTTTGAAAAGTTTTCCTGAAAAATTGACGTTTGCCCCGTGGGTTAAGTGTCCACCGTGGGAAAGGCTCATGCCCATGAGCACATCCCCCGGTTCGGCGACGGCCAGATATGCAGCCATGTTCGCCTGCGAGCCGGAATGCGGCTGAACGTTGGCGTACTTCACCTTGAAGAGCTGTTTGACCCTTTCTCTGGCAAGTTCCTCTGCCTTATCGACCCATTCGCAACCGCCGTAGTAACGTTTGCCTGGATAACCTTCCGCGTACTTGTTGGTCAGAACGCTGCCCATGGCCTCCATGACCGCAGGAGAAACGAAGTTCTCCGAGGCGATCAGCTCGAGCCCGTATTCCTGTCTCTTCAGTTCGTTCACGATCACTTCGTACACTTCTGGATCCACGAGCTTCACGTGTTCCCACATCACTCATACCTCCCCGTGGAAAGAATACGTGGAGCCTTCGCGTGTATCGCGCACCTCGATTCCGAGTGACTTCAACCTGTCTCTGATCGAGTCGGCGAGATCGTACAATTTTCTTTCCCTCAACTCTTTTCGCACGTCAAGGATCAAACGCAACAGCGGATCGACATCCGTCTCCTCGGACCGTGTTCCTGCTTCGAACAGTCCCAGTACCGGACAAAACTCTCTTCGGAGCAAGTGGTATGCCCTCAGCGCACCTTCTTCGTTGCCTTCGTCCATGAATCTGTTCAGAAATCCTACGAGTTCGAAGATCTGTGCGATCGCTTCAGGCGTGTTGAAATCGTTGTCCAACGCTTCGATGAATTTCTGTCTTTGCTCGTTCATCCAGGACTCGCTCTTTGGTACGGGGATGAAGGAGAATTTCGATTCGAAGCGCTTGAAAGTTTCGAGAACCCTCCTGGCCGCCTTAGCGTTCGCCTCGAGCGACTCTATGGAGAAATCGATGGGACTCCTGTAATGCTTGGACAAAAAATAAAGCTTCAAGCCATCGGCGCCGAACTTCTTCAAGGCTTCTCTGAGCACGAATATGTTGCCTAAGGATTTGCTCATCTTGTCACCTGAAATACGCACCAGAGCGTTGTGGAGCCAGTATCTCACGAATGGTTTTCCTGTCAATGCTTCACTCTGTGCTTTCTCGTTTTCATGATGAGGAAAGATGAGATCCTCTCCTCCAGCGTGGATATCGAGTGTGGAACCGAGAAGTTTCGTGGACATGATGGTACACTCGATGTGCCAACCCGGTCTTCCCTTTCCCCATGGACTGTTCCAGGCAGGTTCCTTGGGTTTGGCCGCCTTCCACAACGCGAAATCCAGTGCGAATCTCTTCTTTTCACTCACTTCGACCCTCGCACCAGCGATCATCTCATCCAAACTCCTGTGTGAAAGCTCTCCGTACCTTGGAAAGCTCTTCACATCGAAGTACACATCGCCATCCACGACGTACGCGTGTCCTTTTTTTATCAACTGCTCTATGGCGTCGATGATCTCGGGCACGAAGTCCGACGTCTTTGGAGTGAAATTCGCCGCTCTGATGCCAAGCGCGCTCGCGTCCCTCCAGTACTCTTGAATGAAGGTCTCTGCAACTTCCTCAAAGTCGACTCCCCATTCGTTGGCACGGTTTATGATCTTGTCATCGATGTCCGTGAAGTTCTGAACCATTATCACGCGATAGTTCCTGTACTCGAAATACCTCCTGAGGGCATCGAAGACGATCATGGGCCTCGCGTTGCCCACATGTATGAGTCCGTACACCGTCGGACCACACACGTACATTCGCACGACGTTGGGTTCGAGAGGTTCGAACTTCTCGAGTCGCCCTGTAAGTGTGTTTTTCAGAAACATCATCCTACCCCCAGTGCCTTTTTGATCCTCGCCACCGTTTCGGTTGGCCCAAGCAGCGTCACGATATCTATCAATTCAGGCCCCTCGCTCTTTCCCGTCAAGGCTTTCCTCAAGCTCATATAAAACTCTTTTGCATTCAGTTTCGAACCTTTAATCACTTCACGGAACACGTTGACCAATCCTTCTTTGGTCAGTTCAACCGCCTGTTCGAGCCTCGTTGCACACTCAAGCAAGCCTCCTCGGATCGCTTCATCCGTCTGCAACGTAACTTCAGGTCTGACGAAGAAAAAGTCCGCAAGGTCCGTGAATTCTTCGAGTGTGTGCATGCGATCCCTGACACACAAAAACACGTTCTCGAGCCATTCTTTGCTCGTGCAGGACCATCCCCTCAATTCTATGTATGGGATGAGTAATTCCACGATCCTTCTGGCGTCCGCCTTCCTTATGTAGTATCCGTTCATCCATCTGAGCTTTCCGGGATCGAATATGGCAGGATTCTTGCTCACACGGTCTATGGAAAACTTCTCGATCATCTCCTCCATCGACATGATCTCCTGAGCGTCAGGTGGCGACCAGCCGAGCAGAGCCAGATAATTCACCACCGCTTCCGGTAAATATCCTCTGGCCCTGAACTCTTCTACAGATGTGGCACCGTGACGTTTGCTGAGCTTCTTACCGTCTGGGCCGAGGATCATCGACACGTGACCTATCTGTGGAGGCTCAACACCGAAGGCCTCGTAAATCGCGAGCTGTTTGACCGTGTTTGGTAAATGATCGTCCCCTCTTATCACGTGTGTGATCTTCATGAGCATATCATCGACTACGCATGCGAAATTGTACGTTGGCATGCCATTGCTTCTTAGGAGAGCAAAATCTCCGACGGAGCCTTCGTTGAACACGACTTGACCCTTTATCAGATCGTTGTGAACGATCGTTTTCCTCGGCATCGAGAAATAGATGGCCGGTTGCAAACCTTTTTCTTCGTATTCCCTGATCCTCTCTCTTGTGGCAAACCGATCGAACATCTCGCGAGTGTAGTGTGGTGGCAAGTTTTTGCTCAGCAACTCTTTCCTGAGCTGTTCGATCTCTTCGGGGTACGCATAGACCCTGTACGCTTTGTTCTCTTTGACCAGTTTTTCGGCGTACTCTCTGTATATGTGGAGCCTTTCGCTCTGTCTGTAAGGACCGAAAGGTCCTCCAATGTCTGGTCCTTCGTCCCACTGAATTTTCAACCAGCGAAGCGAGTCCATCAATTTTTCCTCGAAGATTCGTTCTGAGCGCGCTATGTCCGTGTCCTCGATCCTCAGAACGAAGGTGCCGTTGAAATGCCTTGCAAACAGATGGTTGAACAGGGCCGTTCTTGCCCCTCCAACGTGCAGAAAGCCTGTGGGACTCGGTGCGAATCTGACTCTCACCATCGATCTTTCCTCCTATTTTTCAACGGTCTTCTTGACGAAGTACCAAAGGTACAGATCGAACTTTCCCGGTGGTTCTCCGAAGTATCGAGCTTCTTCTTTCAGCAAGGCTTCCAGACTCAGATATCTCTGTTTCGTGAGTGATTGCGGTATCGAATCGATTAGACCATATTTTCTCATCAGAGAGAGCACGTGTCTGTCCAGTATCGCAAGATCCTCAACACCGACGTTCCTCAAAAAATGACTTGCCTCCTTGTAACCGATGCCGAGCACGTTCTTCACCAACCATTCTCGCGCGTCGGTTGGAGGTAACGAGAGCAGAGTTTTCAAACGATACACAACCCATCTGTTTTTGACTATGTACGAAGCACGGGCCTTCGGGTAACGATGGTGCAAACGCACCAACGACTCGGTCAGTTCTTCCTCACTCATCTTCATGAAGCCATCGACGCCGATCAACTGTTGCGCCTCCATGCCACCTCTGGCGCTCCAGTTCGCCGTGAGTATGCAGAAGCACAGCTCGCTGTACAGTTCTTCATTGGTTCCATTCTCGCCGAGCTCTTTGAACTGTCTGAAACGCTCTTCAACGAGCGGTGCCGCTTCTTTCCTGATACTTTCGACGGCCTGGGCCAGCCTAATCACAGAGCACCTCCGGTTTAGATTATACATGCAAAAAGTTAGTGAAAGTGTTATAATTTTGCAGGAGGTTGACGGATGACAACAGGTCAAATTGCTGATATGCTCAGATCCAAAGGTCTAAAGGTCACGCCGCAGAGGGTTGAGATCATAAGGTTTCTTCAGACACACAGAACTCATCCCACCGCACAGCAGATATACGAACATGTGTTGCGCAAGGTCGGGAGCGTCTCTTTCACAACGATATACAACACCGTTCGTGTGCTCGAACAGATGGGACAGGTCAGAAAGATTCCCATCAGTGAGACTGGCGCCATTTACGATATCGACACCTCTGACCACGGGCACTTCGTCTGCGAAGTGTGTGGGAGCGTCTACGACATAAGTTACGAAGTTTCGTTCCAAATTCTGGGACAGGTGAAGCGAACGGAACTCGTTGTCTATGGAGTCTGCGAAAAGTGCGCTGGAAAAGACTCAGCGACAGATATCAAAGCACCCTCTTGATCTCCTTGAGCTGGTAGAATTCCAGTTCATCGCCTTCTTGGAAATCTGCTCTGCTTTTGAACTTTATACCGCACTCTTGCGGTGCTTCTACTTGGCTGACGTCCTCTTTGAAGTGTTTGAGGGTCTCTATTTCGTCTGTGAACAACAGCATACCGTTTCTGTACACTTTGACTTTGCTGTCGCGGGTCGCTTTACCTTCCAGTAACTGTACTCCTGCGACTTTGCCAACTTTCTTTATGTCGAAGACCTTCTTGATCTCGCCACGGCCTATGAGTTCCTCCACGATCTGTGGTTTGAGCATACCTTCCAAGGAGAGCTTCAGGCTGTCGATCAGATCGTATATGATCTCGTAAGTTTTCACCTGGATGGCTTCTGTTTCGGCCACTTTTCTCGCCTGTGGTTCGACCTTCACCCTGAAGCCAATCACAATGCCATCACAGGTGGAAGCGAGCATGATGTCACTCTCTGTCACGGGTCCCACCCCGGCGTGCACGACGTTAACTTTTATTTCATCCGATTTCAGAGATTCAACCGCACTCTGAGCCGCACTCAGTGAGCCTAACGTGTCAGCCTTCAGAATGAGGTTCAGTTCTTTCTTCTCCTTCTCTTCCATCATCTTCAAAAGCTCTTCAAGCGTCATTCTCCGTTTTGAGCGCCTTTCTTTCTCGATACGAGCCTTTATCTCCTCGCTCACCTCTCGGGCAGTTTCGAGGTCCTCAACAGCATAGATCGCGTATCGCAAATTCGGTAATTCTTCGAAACCAACGATCATCACAGGTTGCGATGGTTCAGCATATTTTATGTGCTTGCCCTTGTCGTCGATCAACGTCCGGACTTTTGCGTAGATGGGTCCTGCGACAACGTAATCGCCGACTTTCAGGATTCCATCCTTCACGATCACGTTCGCGACCGGCCCGAGACCCCGTTCGATCTTCGATTCTATAACGACACACCTGGCAGGACCTTTGGGATAACACTTTATCTCTTTCATCTCCGCGACCAAAAGTATCATCTCGAGAAGCTCGTCTATACCCTGCCCCGTCCTTGCGGATATGGGTACGACGATCGTATCACCACCCCAATCCTCGGGGATGAGGTTCAACTTCGACACCAGTTGTTGCTTCGTCGCTTCGATGTTCGCATTGGGTTTGTCTATCTTGTTTATGGCAACAATGACCGGCACGTTCGCAGCCTTCGCATGGTTGTACGCCTCAATGGTTTGGGGCATCACACCATCGTCTGCGGCCACGACCAGGACTACGATGTCTGTTGCCTGAGCACCCCTGGCCCTCATTTCCGTGAACAGTTCGTGGCCGGGCGTGTCTATGAAGGTGATCTTCTTGCCGTTGTAGCTGATTTGGTATGCGCCTATCGACTGGGTTATGCCACCAGCTTCTTGTTCTGCCACCCGAGTCCTCCGTATCTTGTCCAGCAACGTCGTTTTTCCATGGTCCACGTGTCCCATCACGGTAACGACCGGAGGCCTTGGCACCAGCTCGCCCGCACGCTTGGTGTAGAGTTCCTCAAAATATTTCTCGATCTGTTGAAGCTTGCTCATCTGCTCTTCTACATGCTCCGTCTTCGTTTCTTGTTGCAGCCTCAGCTTGTATCCGTACATCTTCGCGATCTCTCTGGCTGTTCTCTCGTCCAGTTTTTGATTTGGCTTGAGCACAATGCCTTTCATGAACATGTCCTGAATGACTTTGTTCAATGGAACTCCTATCTTCAGAGCGAGTGTGTTGACCTGGAGTTCGTCCGGCGTGACAAGAACCTCTTCCCTTACTTCATCTTCAATCTCTTCCTCTTTCTTGGGTTTGGCGGCGGGTTTGGACTTTTCTACGTCCTCCTCTTCCTCAAAGAGTTCGAGCAAGAGTTTGACGGTCTCTTCGTCTATGTAACTCATATGATTCTTGATATCGAGTCCAAGCTCCTCGAGCTCCTGCAGAAGATCTTTTGTGGGCATGTTCAGTTTTTTCGCAAGTTCGTACACTCTCAATCTCGGCATACACATCACCCCTTCGAACCGCATATATTTTACACAACTTGTATGCCTTTTTGCTGAACTGATTTTGAAGTGATGTGTTATAAATTGGTAGGACATAGTAACAAGGGAGGTTCGATGTAGATGTCAATTTTTGCACAGGATTGCTCGGAACAACCGAAGGCAGTTCGTGAACTGATCGTACACGCAGAGGAGACGAAGAGAAAAGCGGATCTTTTCAAACCGGTCAGCCTTTTGATCTTGGGAATGGGAGCTTCGTACTACGCAGGATTGTACGCCACGGTGTACGCCAACGAATCTGGCTTCAACTGTAGGTGTGAGGAACTTTCGGAAGTGCTGTGGTACTGGGATGAAAAGAATTTTGATTTGTACGATACCATCGCGTTGGTTTCTCAGTCCGGTGAGACAGTGGAGCTGAGAAAGCTCATCGAAAAGTATCCAAAGATCAGGAAAAAATCCATCCTCGTCACGAACAACCAATCCAGCTCCGTTGCGAAAGCCTTGAGTCAGGACAGAGTCTTTCTGATACACGCCGGGCAGGAACGCGCCATGGGCTCAACCAAGACTTTCGTCAACAGCATTTTGACCTTGCTCCTCATCACATCACGATGGGTGGGACGTCCTCTGAGCTTTGAAGGTTTGGACGAGCATTTGGAGTATGCGCTTGAACTGGAGATCCGAGACTATGTGGAGAGTGTGGCTGCAAACGGACAGCTTGTTCTGGTCGGACGAGGTTTTTCAGTGCCGATCCTGCGCATGGCACAGCTCACGCTTGCAGAAGTTGCCAGACTCAACAGTTCCTGGTACAGTGGTGGAGGCTTTCGTCATGGTGCCATGGAGCTGTTGATCGGTGGTGCAACTGCGACGCTTGTTCATCTTGAGGGAAGAACTGAACGCGTTGTTGGCAAGATGCTGAAAGATCTTTCGGATCTCGAAAGAGTGTGGGCGATCACCAACGTTCGAGAGGACTCAAAAAGAACGATCCAGTTGAAGTCTGGCCTTCCTGAAGAACTCGCCGCAATACCAATCATCGTCGTTTTCCAGAAGCTCGCGGACGAGCTCGCTCAAAAGAGGGGTTACCCGAGTGGGGTTGGTATGATCGCGACGAAGGTCACGAGCGAAGAGTAGAAGTTCTTCCGTGAGCCAGGTCCTTGAGCCGTTGCACGGTCGCAACATCCATACCGGCTTTCCACCAGTAAGGTAAAACGGTGTTGTTCAACAGAAAAGGATCGACGTCGGCTGGCAGCATGCCGGCGCTCGTCAATTCAAGCCAATCTTTGGTGTTTGGAATCGGTGTGTACTCGTTCAGAGAGATCGATATGCCCGCTTTTCTACAGGTTTCGATGGCGTTCATCACATCCTGCTCGGTTTGTCCTGGCATGTTCACCATGATGTACGCCTGGATTTCGCTGGATGTGAAACCGACGGACCTGAGCATTTGGGCTGCCCTGAGGATGTCTTCGTCTTGGACCTTGCCACCCGTTTTGTTCTGAAGAGGACCGGAGGTTTCGTAACCGAGTTTGATCGTAACGAAGTTCGCCTGCTTGAGCAACCAGGCAAGCTCTTCGTCTATCAATCTTGCGTGAATGCCGTTGGGAAGATGATACCTGACACCGAGATTTGCACGGATAAGCTTTCTCAATAGAGGTTTGAAGTGGTTTTCCTTGTCTATCAGGGCGGCATCGTCGAAGAACACGACGTCTTTTACGTTGAAGGTGTGAACGTATTTTCGAATCATTCTCAATATTCGCTCATGATCCCGGTATACCCACTTTCCGTACAGCTTGGGCGTCAGACAGTAACTGCAGTTGTACACACACCCAAGCGATGTGAAGAAAACCAAATAACCCAGCCTGTCGTACAGCTCGTAGGCAGGATCGAACCTTTCGAACCAGTCGCTGAGATCATCATCAAAGCTCTCTCCAAAGAGATCAGAAAGCAAGGCGTTCAGCTGCGACAGATCCGCGCTGTAGACGATGTTCGCTCCACTGTGGAGTCTCGCATGATCCGGATAGATTCGTGCGTACACGCCACCGAGAACCACAAGTGCATTCGGAAACACCCGCTTAATCACTTCTATCGTTTGGCGAACACCCGGCCACCAGTAGGTCATGGAAGACGTGACGAAGAAGGCGTCGGGCTTTTCGATTCCTTTCAACTCATGAATGAAGAACTCCTCGGGCGCGCCGTAACGTTTGTACTTCCTCGGAACGAACGACAGTTGCGGTGGTTTGGGGATTTCTACGGCGTGAAATTTTCCCGTGCCGTACTGCTTGTCAGGTTTGGGCTTAACAAAGGAAGCGATCTTCGGATCGTGCCTGTTGAGAAGATCGATTAAGGTCACGTCGAATCCATAGTGTAAAAGCACGGATCCGACGTACAGCAGTCCAACGGGCTTCAGCCAGAAATCGTACGCCGCAAAGTCACATATCCAGGGATTTATCAGAACGATCTTCTTTTTACTTGCCAGAATTTGAACATCCCCCTCAACGTCAGATCAGGATCGAGATGATCATGCTCCACGAGCTTCTCCAAAACCTTGCTCTGACCACCCGTGAGGAACACCATTGGAGGTGTATCGTAAATGGTCTTCATTTCCTTGATCAGACCGTTCAGTGCGTAAGCGGTTCCTTTCACGATACCTATCCTGATGTTCTCGGAAGTATCTTTGCCCACGCAGTTTGTCGGCACGTGGAGATCGACTTGAGGAAGCTTCGCAGTCTTTTCGAACAGGCTGTAGGCCGCGGTCATGAGTCCTGGCATTATCACTCCACCTTCGTAGTTTCCATCCTTCAAAACATCTATCGTGATGGCAGTTCCAGCATCTATCACCAATGCGTCGGGATGGTCGAACACAACGGCGAAGACGTTCGCCACCCTGTCCGCACCTATCTCAGAAGGATTCTTCACGTTCCATTTAACCATAGACGAGTTCACTGCTTCCACCCACGTGCACTCGATGCTGAAGTACTTCTCAACCAGTCTCTGAAAAACGTAGTTCAGAGACGGTACGACCGAAGCGATCACGGCACCTTCGAAGTGTGGTATCGTTCCAAACAGTTTTTCGAGTAAAATGGATGCGACGGCGAATATCTCGTCCTCCGTTCCCGATCGTTGCGTGGAGAACCTCCACTTGTGGAATGTCACACCGTCGTCGGTAACGCCCAGCACAGTTTGCGTGTTTCCAATGTCGAACAGGATGACCATCGCTCCACCTCCAAAGGTATAATAAACCTCGAGAGGAGGTGCTTCAAATACATCCTTCGGTCTTGATCAATTCCGCGTGCGTGCTCGCTGGTTCTTTGCTGGGCATGGCTCTTGGCAAAGCGATTTCCGAAAGGTTCAAGAAGGTCCTCTTCCAGGCAGTGGGTTTGACCACAGTTGGTGTTGGGATCAAGATGACTCTCGACACTTCGAACTTCATAATCGTTCTGCTCGCTCTCGCACTCGGTGCAATCCTTGGTGAAACACTCGACATAGAAGAGAAACTGTCGAGGGTTGGTAAGTTCTCGAAGGATTCGACCAGGTTCGCGAAGGGTTTCGTGGCTGCGACCACGCTGTTCCTCGTCGGTCCCATGACGATCGTTGGTTCTGTGAGAGCTGGCCTGCTGAACGATGGTACATTGATCTATGTGAAATCTGTACTGGATTTCATTTCCTCGATCGTTCTGGCCTCACTCTACGGCGTCGGCGTGCTTCTCACGAGTGTCGTCGTTCTGCTCGTTCAGGGTAGTATGGTATTGTTGGCATCACAACTTTCGTTCCTGACGCAGCAGACTTACCTCGCAAACTTCACGGGCGCCGGGGGTCTCATCGTTCTTGCGATCGGATTGAGGTTGCTCGAGGTCAGGGACATCAAGGTGGGTAACTTGCTACCCGCTTTGGTTTTGTCCCCCATAATAGATTACTTAGTGCTGATTTTCAAAGGGTGAGGAGGAAGCGCATGAAGAAATTGGAAGAAGCGATGCTGCATGTCAGCATAGTCGTGATCGCACTTTTGGCGAACAGGAAAATCACTTACGAGTTCAGCGTGCCCAAATATGCGTTCATCACGCTTTTCGCACTGCTGATAGTGATATTGCTCTTGATAGAATGGTCCAAGAGAAACAAGTTCGAATTGAGCGTGCATCTATCCTTTGCGAATTTGCTTTGGTTCATCTTCGCTGCGTGTGCCCTGCTCTCCACGCTGTATGTGTTTCAGAACAACCGTTACTACTTCAGATACTCCATCGACATAGCGCTTTATACCCTCCTCACGGCATTCATGGCGCTTTATTTTTCGAACAGAACACGCTCGAGGGACGTCATAACGAGACTTTTACTGACATTCCTTGCATCTGGCATGGTTGTGGCGATAGACAGTTTGCTCAATTTCTACACCGGAACCAGTATTTTCTTCGGAAACGTCGGTGCACCTTTCGACAGGGTCACGATAAGATCGAGCGTTGGGAACGTCATCTTCGTGACGAATTATCTTGGAATGCTGTTACCTGTCAGCCTCTATTTCATCATTTCGAACAATTACGGTTGGAAGAACGCGAAGAAGAAAGAGTACGTGATGGTCAAGATCTTTTCTCTGGTTTACTTCCTTTTGGCGTTGATCGTGATCGCCATAGGCCAAACCAGGTCAGAATACATAGCGCTCGCGATCATGATCTTTCTCTTCGTTTTCTTTTATCTCATCTATCGTAGGAACAAAGAGAGAGAAGAAACACCGTTCGGAGAACAGTTAAAACGCTTCAACAGAATCATCTTTGTTCTCCTTGTGATCCTGTCGATAGCGGTGCTTGTCGTTTACAACACGGACAATCCGCTGACGAGGTATGGAACAGTTTCACTCCTTGGAAGGTTCGCCCCCCAAGTTTTCGCTTCGAACGCGGAAGAAAGGCTCTTAGCGTGGCTTTCTGCCGTTGAACAGTGGAAAAAAAGCAAGTGGATAGGTACAGGTATAGGTACCTACCAAATTCTCGCCATCGAAGAGCTGGCGAAAGTGATGGAGAAGCATCCTCGATTCCTTTACGTATGGAACAACTTCAAGCGCACGCACAACGATTATTTCCAGGTGCTGGGTGAAATGGGTGTACTCGGTTTTGTCACGTTGTTGGTTTTGGCCGTCTTGCTCGGTGTGTACGCCTTGAACCGTTTCAAGAGGTTGAAGAGCCTTGAGGACTTTCTCTTGTTCTTGGCCATGAGTCTGGGGTTTGTGGGGTTCATGGTTCAAAGCTTTTTCAGCTTTCCAGGCCATCTTTTGCCGAACTCGTTGCTTGCGATCTTCTACGCTTCGGTTGCGACAGGAGTTCATTTCAATCCCATTGAAAACGGGTTTCTGTCATGGAGAATCAACCTGCGTGGTTTCAAGCTCGCCGTGGCGTTGGTCTTAGCTTTGTTCACGGTGTTGTCGACGACCTATCTTAAGTGGAACTACTTCGTTTCTGAAGTCTACTTCAAGAGTGGGAACAACTCGTACAGCTTCCTCGCCAATCTGGAAGGTGAGAAGAACAGATTGGAGCAGCTTGAAAAAACGCTCTTGACGAGGTTGGAGGAGCTCGAGAACCTGTCTGGCCCGTTCGTCAACTTGAGACCTGAGAACTTCAAGATCGAGAACCTCGATCCTGTAGAGGTAGAAAAGAGGAGAATAAATCAAATCGTTTCGATGAGAACCAGCATCACGAACGACCTTGAAAAGGTGAGAAACGGCTTGAAGGAGATACAGCGACTGCAGCAACAGCATTCGAAACTTGCCAAGGAGAACCTCTTGAAATCCGTCAAGCTGAACCACACGTACGGAAAATCACATTTCTATCTTGCTTCTCTGGCGCTGAGGGGGGAAAGGATCAGTGGGCTTACGAATGCTCTGAAGGATGGAAAAACGTCGGTTCTGACTCAGAACTACGATGATTACCAAAGTGTCATCGCACCTCAGTTCAAGACCTCAGATCTGCTCTTCTTGATGGATTTGAGGAGGTCCAATCCCAATTCGATCGATGAGAGCACCATAGCGTATCTTCAGGCGATGATCGATTCCTGCGCGCTGTTCAAAACATCGTTGCTGAGTTTCAACGAGCGAAACACCTACAAGGCTCTCGCCGCGAGGTACGCAACACTCGCGGGTGCTATCAAACAGTTGAAAAGGCAGTTGAGATATTTGCAGGAAGATGAAGCAGGCCGAGCGTTCTTGAGCAAGCTCGACGAACTGTACGAAAAGTATCGAGACGAGTTCATATATTGGGCGAAGGGCACAGTGTATCGTTTGCCAGACTCTTGGAACAGATATCCCGAATGGAAAAATCCCGATACGCTGAGGGCGATTCAGGGTGAAGACATCTACAGGGTGTTGGCAGTACAGTTGGCGAGCTTCGAATCTTTGACGAACGATAAAGCCATAGAATTTCTGCAGTACCTGGCTCGTAAAGAGATTTGGGCGTGCGAAGCCGTTGCTTCTAAGGGGGTCTGGGGCGTTCCAGATGGCGCTGCATTGATCTATCTCGTCGCAGTCCAGTTTTTGAGAGCACACGATCCTGTTCGTGCAAATGAACTTCTACAAACAATGCGTGAAGATTACAAACCGAGTTTCGAGCGAATAGCGAGCGAACTACAGAGATTGGATCTCAAGAAAACCATAGACGAGTACCTCCAGAACGTGTCGAGGGCGATCGAACGGATACTATCGAACGAAAACGTACCGAGCGTGAAGATAAAGAGCGTGCAATCGATCGTCGAGGGACTTTCAGATCAAATCGAGTCGCAGTTCAAATCCGCAGACTGGAAAATGGCGATAAACAATGAACTGACGGCGATTCAAGGCGGTGATGTGAACAAGGCTCACAGCCTGGTGTCGAGTCTTACGAACGCGATGATCAACGAGGTGCAGAGATTGCTATCAAGCGTGATCAAAGATCAGAACAAGCTCAACCAGGCAGTTCAGGAGATAAAGTTTGTGGTGAACAACGTGCCCATGGCACTGAAACTTTGGGAAAGGTATTCCAGATTCGTAGCATTTTACAACGTTCTCGAGGAGGTGAGCCAATGAGTTGGAGATCTACAACTATACTCGTTGTTTCGAGAAACGGTAAAACCGTCATGGCGGGAGATGGTCAGGTAACCTATGGCAACACGGTACTCAAACATGGCGCCAGGAAGATCAGGAAAATCGCTGATGGTCAAGTCTTAGCGGGTTTCGCAGGTTCGGTCGCAGATGCCATGGCCCTGTTCGATCGTTTCGAGGCGAAACTCAGAGAGTGGGGAAACAATCTGTTGAAAGCCGCGGTGGAACTGGCGAAGGATTGGAGGACGGACAGGATCTTGAGAAGGTTGGAAGCTCTCTTACTCGTTGCAGACAGGAACAACGTGCTCATAATATCTGGTACGGGAGAAGTCGTTCAGCCCGACGACAACGTGGCGGCCATCGGCTCTGGTGCGCCGTATGCGCTGGCCGCTGCGAGGGCTCTAATGCGAAACACCGACCTCGACGCAAGAGCGATAGCGGAGAAATCTTTGCAGATCGCGAGTGAGATATGCATATACACAAACAGCAACATCACGATCGAGGAACTTTAAAGGAGTGAGACGAGATGACGAATTTCGATGAACTGACCCCGAAACAAATAGTGGCGGAGCTCGACAAGTACATAGTTGGCCAGCATCAAGCAAAACGTGCCGTTGCGATAGCCATAAGGAACCGCATAAGACGGCAGAAGTTACCAGAGAAGTGGCAAAAAGAAGTGCTTCCCAAGAACATCCTCATGATAGGTCCCACGGGCGTTGGAAAAACGGAGATTGCAAGAAGACTCGCGCAACTCTCTGGTTCTCCCTTTCTCAAAGTGGAAGCAACCAGGTTCACGGAGATAGGATACGTGGGAAAGAACGTTGAATCGATGATAAGAGATCTGGTCGAAATAAGTGTGAACATGGTCAAGAAGGAAATGATGGAACAAGTCAGAGAGAAGGCTGAAGCGATGGTGGAAGAGAGAATCTTAGATGCTCTGGTGCCAGAAAGCAGGAAACCTCAGCCTCTCGGATTGATGGGACTTTTTGGCATGCAGCAGCAACCACAGCAGAGTGTCGAGGAAAGAAGGTTGATCAGACAGAAACGGGAAGAAATGAGGCAGAAACTGAGAAGTGGGGAACTGGAAAACGAAATGATCGAGATCGAGATCGAGAAAGAAGCCACACCTTTCATGGGAATCGTTGGATCCGGAGAGCTGGAAGATCTCGGTATCGATCTGAGCAACATGCTCGGTAGTCTGCTGCCGAAGACGAAACAGAAAAAAAGGCTCACCGTTGCCGAAGCGCGTAAAGTTCTTTTGCCCATCGAAGCTGAGAAGCTTTTAGACCTGGACAAGGTCGTTCAAGAGGCGCTCGATAGGGCTCAGAACAGAGGTATAATCTTTATAGACGAACTCGACAAGATAGCGGTCAAATCTTCAGGCAGTGGACCGGACGTTTCAAGACAGGGTGTTCAGAGAGACCTTCTGCCCATCGTCGAGGGTACAACGATCATGACGAAGTACGGGCCCGTCAGGACGGATTACATACTCTTCATAGGTTCCGGTGCGTTCCACATGAGCAGGCCATCGGATTTGATGCCGGAGCTTCAAGGTCGATTCCCCATTCGAGTTGAACTTTCACCACTGAGCCAGAAAGATTTTGTGAGGATACTCACCGAACCAGAGAACGCGATCACCAAACAGTACCAGGCCCTGCTGGCAGTTGAGGGTATCGAACTGATTTTCACACAGGACGGGGTAGAAGAGATAGCCAGGATTGCGTACGACCTCAACCAGAGACTCGAGAACATCGGAGCGCGAAGGCTGTACACAGTCGTGGAGAAAGTGCTCGAAGACATCGCTTTCGAGGCTCCCGATGTTTCTGAAAAAAGCATCGTCGTCGACGCGAAGTACGTGAAGGAAAAGATCGGGGCCATAGCTGCGGACGAGGACCTGAGCTCTTACATCTTGTGAGGCGATCTCTGTGAAGAGAAGGGTCCGCGAGGCGTTGCTGGCCTATCTGTTCTTGGTGCCATCGTTCTTGATTTTGGGCACGTTCGTGTTCTGGCCCGTTGCCTTTTCGTTCGTTCTCAGTTTCTTCAGGTGGGATTTCAGGAACATGAGAAATCCTGTTTTTGCAGGATTCGAGAATTACAGGGAAATATTCAGGTTCTTTCCACCGATGGACCACAGCTTCGCGGAGGCTCTTCTTTGGACGTGCTTTTTGATCTTCGTTTCGATGTGTATCGTCGTTGCGTTGTATGGCGCCGTCAGAAAAAGTAAAGTGGCGTGGTTTCTTCTGGTCGTATCGATTCTTCTCTATGTTTTCAATGAGTCGATCTTTCGAACCTTCGCCTTTGGTCTGTGCTTGTTGTTTTTCATCTTTACAGTTTTGAGGACCAAACAATATCTTTCCAGGCATATTCCGGGTTTGATTGCGGGTGTCATGGGTTCGGTAACGCTCATGCTCGCGTTCGACACACGTTTTTACACCGTCATCGATTTCTTGTTAGAGGGTAGGGACAGAAATCTCTTCGTGAAGGCAATGTTCAACACGTTTTACTACGTAGTGCTCACCGTTCCTATCACGATTGGCCTGGCGCTCGGGATCGCGTTGATGCTGAACTCGAACATCAAACTCAGAGCTTTCTTTAGAACCGCATATTTCGTACCCTTCGTGACCTCCGTTGTGGCCATATCGCTCGTGTGGAGATGGATCTTCGACGACGCGTACGGTTTGCTGAACTACTTTCTTTCCTTCTTCAACGTTCAGAAGATCGCGTGGTTGAAGGACGAACGGTGGACGATTCCCACCATCGCCATCGTGTCCATCTGGAGAACCGTTGGCTACAATGCGGTGATCTTTCTTGCAGGCCTTCAGAGCATCGATCGTTCTTACTACGAGGCTGCGGAAGTTGATGGAGCCAGCGTTGGCCAGAAGTTTCTCTACATAACTTGGCCTCTGCTCAGCCCCACCACCTTTTTCTTGCTGATCGTGTCTCTGATAAACGCGTTCAAAGTCTTCACAGAAATCTATGTGTTGTACAGTGGCTTACCCGGGCCATACAACAACAGTGGCCTGACCATGGTCTATTACGTCTTCGACAGATTTTACGTTCAGCAGCGAATGGGCATAGCGTGCGCGGCTGCATACGTATTGTTCGCAATAATTCTTCTTTTCACACTGATCCAGTTCAAGGTCGGCAGGAGCGTTGTGGAGTACGTGTCATGAGGTGGAGAAAATGAGACGTCCGTTGAGTAGTTTTCTGATTTACACCTTGCTCTCGATAGGTGCTGTGGTGATGCTCATGCCGTTTGCGTGGATGGTCTCCACGTCTTTCAAAACGCGGAGCGAGGTGGAACGCTGGCCGCCGATCTGGACGAGCAAGAATTTTTCCAGAACGTGGCATTTGAAAACCAACGTGTCACGAGGTTCCATCGGTGGTCTGGATTGGAAGGGTTTGACGCTGAGAGAAGCGCTCGTGCTCGTTCAGAGTGAGACGGAAAAGAATGTCTTACGAATTCAGATAGACGATGATCCCGTGTACAGGGGCACGATGACGATTTCTTTCCCAACAGATGCGAGGTTCCTTCGTGGCAAACTGGAGAGTAGCGTGTTCGAAGAGTTTTCCAGCGCTCTGGTGAAAAACACAAAACAGAAAGAAGTGTTGCAAATTCTCGACGAGAGCCCCGACGCAGAAACTTTCTTCAGCAGATTCTTCGCTCTGTATTTGCACGGAAAAGATGCGTATCTCGATCGGAGAAACTACGTCGAGCTGGTCGAAAAAACAGCGAATTCTTCCATCGAACAGATCGAGATTCTATCACGCTATGTGTCGAGGATACCCGAAGATAACAGGAGTGAATTTTCTAAGTTCATGGAGTCGATTAAGAAAGCCTGCGCAGACGTCGTTGGATCTGTGACGATCTTCAAGAAGGGAAAGACAGCGATTCTGGATCTAACGGAAATGGATAGTATCCGTCGTGAACTGAACGTTTGGATACAGAAGCTCGACACCGTCAACCTGAGTGAACCGTTAAGGAACAATCCCGTGATCCGACTCTACGAACAGAGAGTGTTGGAAACGGTTCGAACCGCACTGGATCGACTCGAGACTTATCTGTTCGTGCATGATTTCTTCCAGTCGGTTCAGAAAGAACGTGTTGGCTCAGTCGTTGTGAAGTTCAGATTCATGGATGAACGAGAAAAGAAAAACGAATTTTTGTTGTCTCTAAACCAGATCGATGTGCCAGAGGAACTGAAAGCGATCGTTGAGCAGGAGCTGAACAGATCTCTGGAAGGGCTTGCAGAAAGGGTGGAAAAGAGAATCGACGAAAAACTGTACTCCGAGTTTCTCACTTTCGGAATTGAGAGCATTAGAGTCTACGTTCAGCAAATGAAACAGTTGGGTTCACAGCTGTTGAACCTTTTGAATTCGAAATCTTTGAGTCTTCAGGCTTTCGAGGATGCTGAGAGCTTGAAACAGTGGTTGCGATCACAAGACAGCATGGCTGCAGCTTTAGTGCTGAGTAGGATGGAACAGTTGACTCAGAATGTGGAGGAAAACGAGTTCTTCGAAGCTTTGAAGAAAGTGTGCAGTGAGATAGACACGATAGGCAAGCTCAGATCGCTCCAATCAAGGGTTCAAAGCCTGATGAAGATCGTCCAGGCTCCCGATTTCGTCAACGAGGCGAGATTGAAACAGAACCAGACGATAGAACTCGTGCTGCGAGACGTTGATCCGGTTTATCTCGAGGATGAGCGTTACGATGTGCGGGTGGATTACACGTTCGGAGAAATCCTTGGCAATGTCTTTCACAATTACGTTGCCGCTTGGCGGAGTGCACCGTTTGGTATCTACTACATCAACACCGTGTTCGTCTCGACCGTGACCACAGTCGTTGAGATTATCCTCTGTGCCATGGCAGCGTATGCGTTCGCTTTGATGAGTTTTCCGGGTAAAGGATTGATCTTCAGCTTGTTTTTGAGTACGATGATGATACCCGGCGAGGTTCTGCTTGTTCCAAACTTCATAACGATTTCGAGGCTCGGTTGGATCGATACCTACTATGCGCTCATAATACCGTGGATCGTGAGTGTCTTTGCGATCTTTTTGCTCAGACAGCATTTTCTGACGCTCCCCAGAGAACTGCAGGACGCTGCCAAGATAGACGGCTGTTCCCACTGGAGGTTCCTCTGGACAGTGGTCGTTCCCTTGTCGAAACCGGCGATCGTGACATCCGCACTCTTGAAGTTCGTTGGAAGCTGGAACGCGTTCTTGTGGGTGCTCATCGTGACCAACAAGGACAAGTTCAGAACGTTGCCTGTTGGCCTTCAAACCTTCAGCACGGACGTCGGCACGGTGTACAACATGCTCATGGCCGCTGCCACCTTCTCGATCCTGCCGATAATCGTGCTGTTTCTTTTCACGCAGCGGTACTTCGTTCAGGGTATCGCAAGGACGGGTTTGAAGTGAGGTGTTTCTGGTGAGACCGACCAAGGGGCGAGAAAAAGGCTTCCTGCGTCATGTGGTAGTCGTTTCATTCTTCGTGATCGCTTTTCTCTGGCTCGCAACTTACCTTCACTTCGTTGTCGAGTCGAGACGAAACGTTGAGTTCAAGATCAAAGACAGAGAGCTTTCTCAACAGATCGAGGAACTGACAGAGCAGATAAACAGGATAAAGGGGAGCAAAGCGCAATGATCTTCGTTACGACTTCTCATAAGCCGACGAAAGAGCAGGCGCTGAAAGCCAAGCAACTCGCACGGGAACTGAACTTACCGTACATACCGCGAAGAAGCTTTCGCGATCTGTTGGAGGTCGTTGGGAGCGATTACTGCTACGTTGTCGAATCGGACAGGATCGTTGTTAAGTACCGAGAAGGATCGCTGTTCTTTCACCCATCCACTGCCAAAGTGAGAATGAGGAACGTCAGGAAGGGACTCAAAGATCACCTGATTGAGTGTTTGCAACTTAAAGGAAACGAGTGGATTCTGGACACAACTTTCGGGCTTGGCGCCGAAGCCATACTCATGGCCGGTTTCCTGAAAGACGGCAAAGTCGTTGGCTTGGAAGCTTCTACGCCCATATACATCGTCGTGAGGGAGGGCTTGAAGAATTACAGAGACAAGGAAGACTGGGTGAACGACGCGATGAGAAGAATAGAAATTTTGAACATCGACTACAGAAAGTATCTTGCCAATTGCTCGGACGATTCTTTCGACATCGTTTACTGCGATCCAATGTTCGAGAATCCCGTTTACGAATCTTCCTCAATGAACCCGTTGAGACCTTTCGCCGTCTATGATACTGTGACAGATGAAGATATCGAAGAGATGTTGCGTGTCGCACGTAAAAGAGTGGTTCTGAAAGCACACGCCTTCGATTCGTTGTTCGACAGGATAAGAGTCGATCGAATAACTGGCAGCAGGAAAAGCCAGGTCCTGTATGGAGTGATCGAAAAGAAATGATCGTAGTCACCGGTCCAACCGGTGTCGGTAAGACAAACATTGCGATCGAACTGGCATTGCGCTTGAACGCAGAGATAGTCTCGGTTGACTCGAGACAAATCTATAGGTTCATGGACATAGGAACAGCCAAGCCAACATTGGAGCAGAGACGACTCGTACCTCATCACCTGATCGACATTGTTTATCCGGACGAATACTACAGTGTTTACAACTTCAGAAACGATGCTTTGAGAACGATCTCACAGATAAGAGCAAGAGGAAAGATACCCTTGTTAGTTGGGGGAACTGGTCTCTACATCGATGCACTGACGAGAGGTATCTTCGAAGGCGCACCTCGGAACGAGCAACTCAGGCAAGAGCTTTTGGAGAAAGAATCCAGAGAACCTGGTCGGTTGAGGAAAATGCTTGAGGGAATCGATCCTGAGGCAGCAAGCAGGATCCACGTGAACGATCTGAAACGCACGATCAGAGCACTCGAGGTTTGGTTTCAAACAGGATGCACCATATCGCAGCTTCAAAGAGCCTCCAAACCTTCTGGAAACTTCACGATAGTCGTTTTGACAAGAGATCGCAGAGAACTTTATGATAGAATTAACGTGAGAGTAGAAAGGATGATCGAAGAGGGCCTCGTCGAAGAGGTAAAATCTCTCTTGAAAATGGGATACTCGAAGGATCTGAACGCTCTCAAAACCATAGGCTATCAGGAAGTCATCGAGTATCTTGAAGGGAAGGAAAGTTTCGAAAGGACTGTGGAAAAGATTAAACGCAACACGAGGCATTTTGCCAGAAGACAACTCATCTGGTTCAGAAGATATCGCGATGCGACCTGGCTGAACGTGAGTGATGAGAAGGTTCTTGAGAAACTCATGGAGATGGTGAGTGAAGATGCACAGAAAAATTCGTGATTTCGTTGGGGGGTCTGGAGGATGGCAGAGAAGTTCAATCTTCAGGACAGGTTTCTCAACACTCTACGCACCAGCAAGATCGAAGTCAAAGTTTACCTGGTGAACGGTTTTCAAACCAAAGGCATCATTCGTTCTTTCGACAGTTACACGATCTTGCTGGAGAACGAGAACCAGCAGAGTCTCATCTACAAGCACGCGATAAGCACGATAATGCCAACAGCGTTCGTCAAGCTTGTGAAAACCGAACAGAAGGAAAAGGAGGAAGCATCCCAGGCTCAACCGGATGGTTCGGACGAATGAAGCAGTCGGTTTAAAAAAGGTTCTGATGCTGACAATAGAAAACAGTGAGACGTCCTGTGAGGAACTGGTGAGTCTCTTGGCGAACATTGGTGCAGAAGTCGTTGAACTGATCAAACAGAAGCGCGAGTTTCCCGACTCGCGCTTTTATCTTGGACGCGGAAGAATTGAGTCCATAGCGGAGAAGATCGCCCATTTAGGTATCGACTACGTCGTGGTCGACAGTGAACTCACACCAGTTCAGGCGAAGAATCTCGAGAAGATCCTCAAAGTGCCGGTTAGGGACAGGACCCAGGTCATCCTGGACGTGTTTGCGAAGCATGCGACGACGAGAGAAGGAAAAATTCAGGTTGAGCTCGCACGACTTCAGTACGAGCTACCGAGGCTTGTTGGTGAAGGAAAAAGTCTTTCGAGACTCGGAGGAGGCGTGGGAACCAGGGGACCTGGTGAACCAAGGCTCGAAGAAAGGCGAAGACGAATACACGAGAGGATCGCTGAGTTGAGAAAGGAACTGCAGGAGCTCAGAAAGAACAGAGAGCAACAGCGAAAACTGCGTTTGGACAGTGGGCTTGCCACGGTATCGATAGTGGGCTACACGAACGCCGGGAAATCCTGTCTGCTCGCCACGCTTTCCTCAGACCGATCCATACTGGTGAGTGGAAAATTGTTCAGCACTCTCGCACCCGTTGTGAGGCGTGTTAAACTGCCAGACGGAAGAGTCGTTCTGTTCAAGGATACCGTCGGTTTCATAAGAAAGGTGCCACACTCGATCATAGAGGCTTTCAAGTCTACCTTGGAGGAGATTTCGTATTCGGACCTCATAATCTTGCTTGCCGACGTTTCGGATCCAGAAGTTGTTCAGAAAATCGAGGTTGCCGAGGATGTTCTGAGCGAGCTTCAAGCTGAGAAGATTCCGCGACTGCTGGTTTTCAACAAGATAGATTTGCTCTCTAAAGAAAGCCTCGAGCGTTTGTCCGATGCCTATCCGTCAGCAATATTCATAAGCGCCCTGAAGGGAGAAGGTATCGATCTGCTCCTCGAAGAGGTCTCCCGATTGCTGGGAAAAAGCGAGACCGAGAGGGAATTCTTTATCGATGCAAAGCACTTGCATCTGTTAGAGAAGTACCGCGAAAAGATAACGATTAAAAGAAGTACCTTCACCGATGAGGGCGTTGTTGTTAGAATAAGAGCTCGCGAGGGTATGTTGAAAAAACTTGCCACGCTACTCGATGGAGGGATGGAAGCGTGCGAAAGCTGATCTCACTCGTGCTGATAGTCGTATCGGTCATCTCTATGGCGATGTTCATGCCACCCGTTGGTGGACAACTTCTGATCACTTCGAGTTTCGGAGAGTTCCGTGGAACGGGAAACAGGGGCCCACACTTCCACATGGGAGTAGATTTTTCCACGCAGATGCGTTCAGGAGTTCCGATACTTGCAGCGGCTGATGGCTGGCTCGTTAGGGTCGAGATCGACGAAGACGATATCTACGGAAACGTTGTTGTATTACAGCACGAGAATGGTTTTCGAACCCTGTACGCACATTTGAGTGGTTTTTCGGAGAAGATCAAAAGCATCATCGACAGTGTTGTCGCTGAATTTGGAAGAAGAAGGATCGTGGTGGAATTTCCAGAGAGGAACATTTGGTTCAAAGCTCAAGAAGTGATAGGCTATTCTGGACAGACGGGCGAGGCGGCCCAGCCTCACTGTCATTTCGAGATCAGAAACATCGACGAGACCGTTTGCTACGATCCTTCTGATATGTTGAACATTCCCAAACCCGCGGATGCGAACTTCACCGTCAGAGGTTTAATGATAGACGGAGAAAGGTTGAACTATACCGAGAACGAAGTGTACAGATTCCGTGGTAGTTGGCCAAAGATCGCGATCGATGCTGTCGCGAGCGTGGGCAGGAACGTCATTGGTCTCAGATCCCTAAGACTTTATTTCAACAACGATCTGGTTTACCACATCGACTTCAGTGAAATACGTCTCGAAGAGTTCAACAACGTTTGGGCGGTGTATACCGAAAATTCTGTGGCAGATGGATACAGATACACCGCTTACTACAAACTGTATCCGGACAAGAGCAGCAATGTTGTGAAGCTGAACAGATTCCCCGAACTGGGTCAGATTCCCTCGAGAACGAACGTGACTATAGTCTGTGAAGACGTGTGGAAAAACGAGCACGAAGTGAAATTCGTTCTGGAAAGAAGGTAGAGAGCATGTGGTTCTTCAGGCGAAAGAGAGTGAAGAACCTGTCAGTTGATCCGTTCTACAGACAAGGGAACAACCTGGTGGTGTACTTCAAATGTTCGCGATGCGGAGAGTACTTCCGCAGCCATTTGCGCATGGGTTACGACTTCATAAACGATTACGACAATCCGTCCACTCCGTACAGGATTGATAAAATCTACGTTGGTTCGAAGTGTCCGAACAAGTTGCACCTCACCGCAGCCTTCAGTTCGAGCTACAAGGTCAGGACCTTCAGCCTGGAAGGTGGAGAGTTCGTGAGCAAAGAAGAATATGAGCAAAACACAAAGGAGGCGGAGAAATGAAGAGGTTGTTCACAAGCGAGAGTGTCACAGAAGGTCACCCGGACAAGCTGGCAGATCAGATATCGGATGCGATCTTGGACGCAATCTTGCAGCAGGATCCCAACGCAAGGGTTGCGGTTGAGACTCTCGTTACAGCGGGTTTGGCCGTCGTGGCGGGAGAGGTCACGACCGAAGCATATGTGGACATACAGGACATCGTGAGACGTACTATCCTTGACGTCGGTTACACGAGGGCGAAGTACGGCTTCGACGGTGAAACATGCGGAGTTCTGACTTCGATCCACAATCAGTCTCCCGACATAGCTATAGGAGTAAACAAAGCACTCGAGGCGCGGGAGAAAAACCACCTTGAGGACGAATACGACAAGATTGGTGCGGGCGATCAGGGTATGATGTTTGGATACGCGACGAACGAAACACCCGAATACATGCCCCTTCCGATAGTTCTTGCCCACAAACTTGCGATGAAACTCGCTGAAGTCAGAAAGAAGAAGATCGTACCCTTCCTCAGACCAGACGGCAAGACACAGGTCACGATCGAGTACGACGAGAACTGGAAACCTGTGAGGGTCGATACCATCCTCATTTCTGCACAACACGAGCCCGATGTGACGATCAACGAGCTCAGAGAAGCCCTGATCGAGCACGTTATAAGGCCAACAATACCAGAGCAATATTGGTCCAATGACATAAAGATCCTGGTGAATCCAACCGGCAGATTCGTGCTCGGAGGACCATCAGCGGACACAGGCTTGACGGGCCGAAAGATCATAGTGGACACCTACGGCGGATGGGTGCCACATGGAGGTGGAGCGTTCAGCGGGAAGGATCCAACGAAGGTCGACAGATCTGCGCACTACATGGCCCGTTACGTTGCGAAGAACGTCGTTGCTGCGGGTCTCGCAGATCGTTTCCTGATACAGGTCGCTTATGCGATAGGTAAAGCCAGACCGGTGTCTTTGATGATAGACACCTTTGGAACGTCTAAAGTCGATGAAGAAAAGCTGAAGAAGATCATACCTGAGATGTTCGATTTTCGTCCGTTGGCGATCATCGAGAAGTTGAACTTGCGCAGGCCCATCTACAGGAAAACCGCAGCTTACGGGCACTTTGGCAGGAACGATCCCGACTTCACTTGGGAGAAGCTCGATGCCGTTGACGAGCTCAAGAGATACTTCAACATGTAGGGGAGGGAAGAGCTGTGGCGAAAAAAATCAACAAGTCGGCTCTGAAACGTGTGAGGCAGTCCAGTGAAAGAAGAGAGAGGAATAGATCCTACAAGACGAGGATGAAGAACGCCATCAAGCGGGTTGTGGAAGCCGTCAAAGCCAACGAAGAAAAGGATAGGATCATGCAACTGGTCAGAGAAGCGATCTCGGCGATAGACAAGGCTGCATCCAAGGGTGCCATTCATAAGAATCAGGCCGCACGCAGGAAGTCCCGCCTCATGAACTTCGTGAACAAGAGCCTGCAGGCGGTTCAAAACTGAAAAATCGACAAAACTTAAGGTGTTTTTTCTTGTCTGTTCCAGCACCTGGAATTTCAGGTGCTGGTTTTGCTTTGATGGTAAAATTTTAATGGAGAAGTGAAACATGAGGAGCCGAACTCTGTTCCTGCTGTTCTTGCTGGTGCTGTTTTCAGGACCACTGATAGTTGGTTCAAGCGGTTCTGTATGGACCGCAGTGGCGTGGTATGCTTCGCTTTTGACCGTGACCCTGACCATCATGAAACTGGAACGTCTCGGTCCGTTGTTCGTCTACAGAAAGGGGATCGTATTGAGGAGCTTGCTGTACTTGCTCTTGCTTTACGGTTTGCTCGCCGTAACGAGTTTGGTCTTTCCGCAAGAATCGAGCGCAGTTCAAAAACTGAGTTTGGATCCAGCCATGATCGTCCTGCTCGTAATCCTTGCGCCTTTGGCAGAAGAAGTGGCCTTCCGTGGCTACACGCAAGCGATCGCCAAAAGGCGTTTGGGCACAAACGGTGCGATAATCGTGACATCGTTGTTGTTCTCGTTCTTTCATCCATTTTCTGTCTTTCCTCAGATATTCGTAACATCGTTGCTACTTGGAACGATAAAGGAGGTTCACGGTTCTCTTGTACCTTGTATCATAGTGCACTGTCTAAATAATGTGGTGGCACTGGCTGTGTCTTTATAAAGAGAGAAAGGAGTGATGCGAATGTTCGATAAATTTTCAGAAAGCTCAGCAAGGTTGATCGTGGAAGCTCAGAAAGAAGCCATCGAAATGGGCCATTCCTATGTTGGAACTGAACACATTCTGCTTGCGATACTGAAGCAGGATTCTCCGCTGAGCGAGTCGCTTGGTGAGATGGGAGTCACCTACGCGCGTGCGAAAAACGAGATCATATCAATGGTCGGCATGGGCATGAGGGGCTATTCAAGCTCACCTCAGATGACGCCCAGGGCCAAGCGTGTCATCGAACTTGCATACGAGGAAGCAAAGTACCTGGGGAGCGAGAAAATACAACCCGAGCACATTCTCTTGGGGATCATAAGAGAAGGCGAGGGAATAGCCGTCCACGTGCTCAGGAAAATGGGCGTAGACCTTGGAACGCTCAGAAGGATAGTGGTCGAAAGCTCCCAGCAACGAGAGTCGGATTACGATGTTGAGAGAACGTCAGACAATCCGTCCGTCAGGCACCTGGAAGGTTTTGGCATAGACCTCACGGCTCTTGCGATGAAAAATCAGCTGGATCCAGTTATAGGCAGGGAAGAGGAAATAGAGCGTGTGATGCAGATTCTGGTGAGAAGGAAGAAGAACAACCCGGTACTCATAGGTGAGCCAGGCATCGGTAAGACTGCCATCGTTGAGGGTCTGGCGCAGCGGATCGTCGCAGGCGAAGTTCCAGAACCTCTCAAACACAAGACGATCTTTTCTCTTGACGTTGCCGCGCTCGTGGCTGGGACCAAATACAGGGGAGAATTCGAGAAGAGGATGAAGAAGTTGTTGCAGGTCGTCAGTCGAGATCCGAACATCATACTCTTCATTGACGAAATACACACGATTGTTGGAGCCGGTTCGGCCGAAGGCGCCGTGGACGCCGCGAACATTTTGAAGCCTGCGCTTGCCAGAGGTGAGATCAAGTGTATAGGTGCGACGACTCCCGACGAGTACAGGAAATACATTGAGAAGGATGCGGCACTCGAGAGGCGTTTCCAGAAGATCTACGTCAGAGAGCCGAGCGCCGAGGAGACGCTCAACATCCTCAAAGGTTTGAGACACAAGTACGAAGCACACCACAGGGTCAAGTACACCGACTCCGCACTGGAAGCGGCGGTCTATCTGTCGAAACGTTACATCACGGACCACTTCTTGCCGGACAAAGCCATCGATGTGGTGGACGAAGCCGGTGCAAGGGCGCGTTTGAAGAGCTTTGTTCTTCCACCGGAGATACAGGTTTTGAAGGCGCGTTTGGAACAGATCAAGAACGATAAGGAGCTCGCTGTGTTGAACCAGGATTACGAGAAGGCTGCGGAACTGAAAGAAGAGGAAAGAACACTTTCCGCACAGCTGAACGAAAAGTACCAAGCGTGGAGAAAAGCTGTCGAATCTTCAATAATAACCGTTGACGTTGATCAGGTTGCGGAGGTCGTGTCGAGCTGGACAGGCATACCTTTGATGAAGATAGAAGAAAGCGAAAGTGAGAAGCTGTTGAACCTCGAGAAGGCATTGCATCAGCGCATTGTGGGTCAAGACGAAGCCATAAAGGCCATCGCGAGGGCCATAAGACGCGCCCGCAGCGGTTTGAAAGATCCGAGGCGCCCCATCGGTGTGTTTCTGTTCCTTGGACCCACGGGTGTAGGTAAAACGGAGCTGACGAAGGTGCTCGCCGCACACCTCTTTGGTGACGAGAAGGCGCTGGTTAGGTTCGACATGAGCGAGTACATGGAGAGGTTCTCTGTTTCGAGGTTGATCGGGGCACCTCCAGGCTACGTTGGTTACGAGGAGGGTGGAACGCTGACCGAAAAGGTCAGACGCAGACCCTTCTCAGTCATTCTGTTCGATGAGATCGAGAAGGCACATCCGGACGTCTTTAACATCCTGCTTCAGATCATGGACGATGGTCGTCTGACCGATTCTCAGGGTAGAGAGGTGGACTTCAAGAACACGATCATCGTCATGACCAGCAACATTGGAGGTACGTTGATAAACAAGTCCAAGAGAACGCTCGGTTTCGTCTCTCAGGAAGATGCACAACGCGATTACGATGAGATGAAGACGCTCGTTCTCGAAGAAGTCAAGAAGACTTTCAGACCGGAGTTTCTGAACCGAATAGACGAAATAGTGGTCTTCCACCCGCTGTCAAAGGAGGACGTCTCGAAGATCATCGACATACTCATCTCGGACTTGAAAGACAGGTTGAAGAGCAAGGGACTCGACGTGGTCTTGGCAAAATCTGCTAAAGAGTTTTTGATAGAGAAAGGTTTCGATCCCGTGTACGGTGCAAGACCTTTGAAGCGAGCCATCCAACAGTATCTGGAAGATCCGCTCGCCGAGGAGATACTCAGAGGCAAGTTCAATCCGGGTGACGTAATCGTTTGTTCTCGCGGCAAAGACGGTCTGAAATTCACTAAGAGACGCAGGACAAAGGCAGGAGTTCTGCAGGGATGAAGAAGACCAGCCATTTTGTTTGTGAAAACTGTGGCTACGAATCGCCAAAATGGTTTGGAAAGTGTCCAAGTTGCGGTGCGTGGAACACGGCCAGGCAGGTCACAAACGTTGAAGGTGAACGACGAAAGAACTTGGTTGAACCAGTCAGTCTGACGGCTCTCACAACAGAACCGAGGTTGAAGAGGATTCGAACCGGTTTTTTTGAACTCGACGAGGCGTTGAGTGGTGGTTTGTTACCAGGACAGGTAATTCTGCTCGGTGGGGAGCCAGGCGTCGGTAAGAGTAGCCTGGCTCTCCAGATTTCTTGTCACCTTGCGAGCACGTTCAAAGTGTTGTACGTCAGTGCCGAGGAGTCGGCGGAACAAGTTGGCTACAGGGCGGCGAGGTTTGACTGTCGCTTCAAAGACAACGTCGTTGTCCTGAGCGAGAACGATCCGCAAGGTGTGCTGAACGTCTTGGACAGCTCTTATGAGTTTTTGGTCCTGGACTCACTCCAAGCCATGTATTCGGAGCAAGTCGGTGCTTATCCTGGAAGCATCGCTCAGGTTCGTACAGCTGCTTCACTGATCACGGAACGTTGTAAACAGCTTTCGATTCCCGCATTGCTCATAGCGCATATAACAAAGAGTGGTGAGATCGCGGGTCCAAAGATGGTTGAGCATCTGGTTGACACAGTGATCTATTTCGAGGGAGAGACGAACACAGATTACAGGGTCCTCAGGGTTGTCAAGAACAGATTCGGCCCTTCGGGTGAGATGTGCATCTTTGAGATGACCGAGCTGGGTCTGAAACAGATCGACGAATCTTTCCTGATAGATGTGGAGGAACCACCAGCGGGCAACTGTCTCAGCTGCGTGATCGAAGGTTCGAAACCACTCGTTGTGCAACTGCAGGCCCTCGTGTCGAAGACAAGGTCCGTTTCGCCAAGACGCGTGAGCAACGGCTACGATTTGACCAGACTCTTGATGCTTATAGCCATTCTGGAGCGTCAGGCACGTCTTTCTCTGGAGAGTCGAGACGTTTATGTGAACGTGATGGGTGGTTTGAGAATTACCGACACGGCCGCAGATTTGGCCGTCGCCTGCGCCATCGTTTCTTCTTTGACCGAGGTTCCACTGGGTAGAACTGCGGCCCTCGGTGAGATCAGTTTGGATGGAAGGGTCAGGCCTGTTCACAGGATCAAGAATCGTCTCGACGCGCTGAGCAGGATCGAGTTGGAAAAAATACTGTTGCCCGCAAGTTCAGATCTTGCCAACAATTGCCGTGCGCTGAAAGACGTGAGATCCCTGCTGGACGTTCTGGGAGTGAGGAAAGTTGATCGCGAGTGAATTGCTCAACAAGATAGCCCTGTTGTCTCCGGGTACAAAACTCAGAAAGGCTCTGGATGACATAATGGCGGCGAATCTTGGGGCCCTGATACTCTTTGTTGACGATCTCTCAAAGCACAAAAACATCATTCAGGGCGGTTTTGAAGTGAACTGCACGTTCACTCCTGAAAGGTTGTACGAGCTGTCGAAAATGGATGGAGCAATAATTGTCTCGCAAGACGTTTCCAAAATCTTGATAGCGAACGCACACCTGGTTCCTGATCCAAATATTCCGACAGGAGAAACGGGTACGCGTCACAGGACCGCAGAAAGGGTGGCGCGTCAGACGAACTGCATGGTCGTTGCGATCTCGAAACGCAGGAATGTCGTAACCGTTTATTACGGACCCCACAAGTACGTGCTCAGTGACACCAGACTGTTGATGGCAAGGGTGTCTCAAGCTCTGAACGCGATGGAGAAGTATCGCCTCAACCTCGACAAACTGTTGTCTCACATCGATTCTGTCTTTGACGCGGGTGTGTCCATCTACGATGTGGCAAGGACTATAGAGAAAGCGATAAGGATGATGAGGATATACGAAGAAATCTATCCGTTCATTGTGGAACTCGGCGAGGAAGCCAGTCTGATCTGGGCGCAGCTGGAGGAGGTTCTTTCGGACGTCGAGGAGACCACGATGCTTTTGATCATGGATTACAGTACGGCGGATGTTGATCCAGATAAGGCCGCAGAAATGATTGAGAGGCTCAAACAGGAGAGAAACTTGACAGAGATGAAGATCATCAGGGAGTTGGGCCTCGACGTTCAAACGGTCGCACAGGCCGGTGAAACTGTGGTCTATCCAAAAGGTTACAGGTTCTTGAAAGAGACGGTGAAGATTCCCCTGAACGTTTCTCAGAACCTCGTGAAGACTTTCAAGAACTTGAAGAATCTCGGTGAAGCGGATGTGGAGGAACTGAAATCCGTGGATGGAATTGGAGAAAAAAGGGCGTTGGCAATCGTGTCCAATCTTGGTATGATAAAGAGAAGGGAAAAGACTCAGATTGGAAAGAAACCGGAATAGGAGAAGGAGGAAGACGAGATGAAGAGAACTTATCAGCCGAACCGAAGAAAGAGACAAAAGACGCACGGTTTTCTCGTCAGGTCCCGTACGGCCTCGGGAAGGAAAGTGCTCGCCCGCAGAAGGGCGAAAGGTAGATGGAGATTGGCAGTTTGAATCTCCATTCGTTTCCCCGCCAGGAACGGCTGAGGTTAAAACGAGATTTCGACAGGGTTTTCCGTGAGGGAGTGTCTCTGCAGAATGAGCTTTTCACCGTCGTATACGCCAAGAATGGTCTCGATTTCAACAGGATTGCGATCGTGGTTCGAAAGAAACTGGGTAAAGCCCACGACAGGAACAAGATAAAGCGATGGGTCAGGGAGAGCTACAGAACCATGAAGTTAGAGATCGCCAAAGGCTACGATATCGTTGTGATTCCACGGAAGACCCTGTCCGAAATCCTTGATACCATTGACTATTGGACGATCAGAGATGGATTGGAAGCGTTGTTGAAGAGGATAGGTACATGAGAAGGTTCGTCATGAACTGTATAAGGTTTTACCAAAAGTACATTTCCCCGATGAAACCTCCGACATGCAGGTTCACCCCGACCTGCTCGACTTACGCTTTACAAGCCGTTGAAAGGTTTGGAGTGTTCAAAGGTCTATTGCTCGCCATCTGGCGTGTCCTCAGGTGCAACCCGTTGAACCCGGGTGGTGAGGATCCCGTACCAGAAAAATTCACACTGAGGAGGAGATCGACTTGAAGAGGTTGCTCATCATCTCGATTCTGATCGTTGCAGTGTGCTTGAGCCTGGCACAGAACGAGATCAAAGTGACGTACCTTGCCAGTGGGATCAAGATCCAAACGCGTTTTGCGGAATACGAGTTCGATCAGAACGGTAATCTTGTTAATGTCTACCTGACGGCTGAAAGAAGAGTTCACGTTTTTGAGAGAGACAACGACGGCTTTGATGTCTTGACCGAGGACGGAACATCCTTGAACGTCGTGGCTGAGGCACAACTCTTCGGCGAACAGGTTGCTACCAACAGTTACAGGAATGATCTGACGCTCATCTATGACTATGGAGATGTGAAAAAGACTTACGTTTTTCGCAACGTTCCGGAGTATCTCATCGAGGTTCGATTGGAGACGAAGTTCCCGGTGACGGTGAGCCTGCCGCGTGTGTGGTTTGCCGACAACGACAGAGTGATCAAGGATTACTTTTTGTCCTTCGCACCCAAAACGAGAACACTGAGTCTGGTTAAGACCAGTTCGCAGAGAATCGTGTCGAACAACGTTACCATTGATTCCAGTGCCACCTTGATCTTTCATCTGGGACCCTACAAGAGAGTATTTCTGAAAAAACTTTTCCCGGGGGACTATGAAGAGCTCGTCTCAACGCTGAAAACCATTCCCGGTTCCTCCGCGTGGTACGATCCGGTCTTCTATCCCCTCGTATGGTTTTTCTGGTGGTTGTTCAAGCTCACCAAGAATTTCGGCTGGGCGATCATTCTGTTCACGATCGTTGTGAGGTTCGCGCTGTATCCTCTTTACCACGCTCAAACGAAGTCGATGATAAAGATGCGCAAGCTACAACCGAAGATCGAGATGATACGAAAGAAGTACAAAGACCCAACGAGGCAGCAAGAAGAACTCTTGAAAGCTTACAAAGAAGAAGGTGTGAATCCGGCGAGCGGTTGTCTCATGCTCGTTGTGCAACTTCCCGTTTTCTTTCTGTTGTACGCAGTGATACGTTACTTCCAAGAAGAGTTCGCGTTCAACGGCAGGTTCTTGATATGGTCTGACCTGTCGAAAGGAGGGTTCTCAGCCAACGCGGTGTTCGTTCTGATCACGATCCTGGCGAGCTACTACAACACGCTCATCACGAGCCAGGATACCAGATCTGCCTGGCAAGGGATCCTCATGTCCGTTGCGTTCACTTTCTTGTTCGTGGGATTGCCGAGTGGTCTGTTTTTGTACTTCACAACCAACACAGTCATTCAATTGCTCGTCACTTACTACATTTACAAACGTTACAAGATCAGAGGAATAACCACACGTGAACTTCTGGGTTTGAGACCCAAGGGGTGAGTCGAGGTGAAGAAGGTCAGGATCAGCGCGCCAACAGTTGAAGAAGCCTTACAAAAAGCGAAGGAGCGTTTTGATCTGCGTGAAGGTGAATATGAATATACGATCATAGACAAAGGGTCGAAGGGGATCTTCGGTCTGTTCTCTAAGGATGCTGAAATTGAGATCAACTTCAACAGTAACTACTTCACGCGAAAATTAGAAGAATTCCTTTCGAACGCTTTGAGCGCCGGCGGTGACGTGGTAGTGAAAGTATCTTGCTCCGGCAGGAGATTCTTGGTGGAACTCGACGGATCAGATCTTGGAAGGCTCATCGGAAAACACGGTAAAACGCTCGCCGCACTCCAGCACGTTGCAATGATATACCTCAACAGAATGAGCGACACGAAACTTTCTGTATCGGTGGATGCGGGCCAGTACAAGAAACGGAGAAAGAAAAACCTGGAAGCGATCGTCAAGCAAGCGATTCAACGTGCAAAACTCACGAAAGGCAAAGTGATGCTCGATCCCATGTTCGCCTTCGAGCGCAGAATGGTCCACGAGATAGTGAAACGGCACAAAGATGTAAAAAGTTACTCGGTAGGAGTCGAGCCTTACAGGAAGGTCGTAATTGAGTACAGCACAAACGGAAAAAACGAAGAAGAAGACAACTAAGCCCTTTTCCAGGCGTCTAACGCTGCGTTCGCGGCGGCGAACAAAACGTCTCGTTCTATTTCTGCGCTTCCTATAATGCTTTTTTCTTTATCGTTGGCGAGCTTGGTCACATGGCAAACTACGAAGTCCTTCCCGGCCAAGTTGATGATCCTCACATCGTCCACCGAGAACACGTTGCTCGAAAGCTCGTCCACTGCTTTCAGAGCGGCTGAGGCTGCTATTCTGAGTCTTTGCAAGCTTGTTTTAGGTCCTTCGGAGCTACCTTCGTAGATTTCATCATCGTGCTTCACGGTCACGGTAACCTTCAAGTTCTTTCCGATCTCTTCGGCCTTGATCGATTCGAGCCTGTAATCGTCGACTTGCTGATACTCTTGGTTCAGCTGGGCAACGCTGACGATCTTTCTGTCGATCCTCAAACCCGTCGAAGCGAGTATGGCGGTCTCGACGTCTCGAACGATCTGCTTGGGATTCTTCGCAGAATCGGCGACCACGTGGATCTCTTTCAGACCATCCGTGTCCGAAACCACTCGCGCAGCTATTATCCCGGAGATCTGTGTTATTATGCTTTCCAATTTTTTTGGATCGATCGACACCATCGTCCCCCCACACTCTGCATTTTATCATACAATCTGCCAGAATCGACTTGACAGGGTTTGTCTACGTTTATGATATAATAACGTCAAACATAGTCCGCAAACTGTTCAATGGGGGTGGTGTTGTGCGTAGGTTCTTCCTGGTAGTATTGATGGTTTCCGCCGCGCTCATGTTTGCTGCCGAGGTCACCGAAGTTAGGATCGGTGCAGGTTGGGAGATGACTGGGCCCATCGCAGGATTTGGACAAATGTCCTGGGACGGTGTGAAGTTGGCCATGAAGCTCAGACCCACGGTCAACATTGGAGGAAAAGACGTACCCGTCAAGGTGATCCTGCTCGACAATAAGGGTGACAAGGCCGAGGCTGCAAACGTCGCAAGAAGGTTGATCGACATGGAAAAGGTCGTTGCGATTCTTGGTCCCTGCACGAGCTCATGCGCCTTGGCAGCAGGTGCGATCGCAGAACAAAAGCAAGTGCCCCTGGTGACGAACACCGCGACGAATCCACTCGTCACCCAGAACAGAAGGTTCATCTTCAGAGCCTGCTTTGTCGACACGTTGCAGGGTGAACTGCTCGCGAAGTTCGCCTGGGAAGAGTTCAAGTCCAGGAAGGTCGCGATCTTCGTCGACGTTGCACAGGACTACGTCGTTGGGCTTGCGAATTACTTTAAGCGCGCTTTCGCCAAGTTTGGTGGAAAATTCTTTGAAGTCTACTACAACACTGGAGATCAGGATTTCTCCGCGCAGTTGACCTATGCTCTGGCCCAAAACCCAGACACGATCTTCCTGCCTGGTTATTACGCTGAGATAGCGCTCATTTGTAAGCAAGCAAGGGAACTGGGTTTCACGGGTAACTTCCTTGCCGGTGATGGTGCGGATGCGCCAGAGCTGATCCAGATCGGTGGGAAATTCGTAGAGGGTCTCTGTTACACGACTTACTTCCACCAAGATGCGGATCTTTCACCGACGACAAAACCGTTCGTCGAGGCTTACGTGAAAGAGTACAACAGAAGACCCGACGCGTTCGGTGCCCTTGCGTTCGACGCTTACAATCTGGTTCTGGACGCGATCGAACGGGCACAGTCTCTCGATCCGGTCGCAATAAGGGATGCCTTAGCTGCGACGAAAGACTTCGCCGGTGTCGCAGGTATGATAAGCTTTCCACCCGATTCGGGTGATCCTGTCAAGCCTGCGGTGATAATTCAGATCAAGGATGGAAAACCAGAACTGAAGACTGTTGTGAGACCGTGAGGAATGAGCCCCCTCACGGGGGCTCTTCTGTGTCAAAGGGGGAGTGAGATTTGAGGCTCTCTGATTTTGTACAGCATTTGATCAACGCGTTCTCTCTCGGTGGGATCTACGCATTGATAGCTATCGGCTACACAATGGTCTATGGGATCCTGAGACTCATAAACTTCGCGCACGGTGACATCTTCACTTATGGTATCTATTTCGCTTTCTACGGGGTAACGCTCTTCATGTTTCCCTGGTGGTTATCCTTCATCACCGCGATCTTTTTCACCGCCTTTCTCGGAGCATTGATTGAAAGAATCGCTTATAGACCACTGAGAAATGCGCCAAGGATATCTGCACTCATAACTGCCATAGGAGTTTCTTTTTTCCTGCAGAACTTCGCCACGGTGGTTTTCGGTGGCCGGGCCAAATCTTTCAACCCTCAAACCGGGATGTATCCAGTGTACTTCTTGAAAATTCTGAAGTTGGGTGATGTCAGGATCAGATTGGTCACGCTGATAACGCTCTCGATTGTCGCCGTTTCGCTGTTGGTTCTGGTATGGATCGTCTACAAATCCAAGGTGGGTATGGCGATGCGGGCCATCTCGAAAGACATTCCCACAACGCGGCTCATGGGCGTGAACGCCGACAGGATCATAAGCTACACCTTCATGATCGGCTCTTCTCTCGCAGCGATCGGTGGCATACTCTGGGCCATGACCTATCCTCAAGTCTACCCCTACACCGGCATGGTACCCGGTTTGAAGGCGTTCATATCTGCGGTTGTCGGTGGAATAGGCAGCATACCGGGCGCAATGCTGGGGGGATTCATCCTTGGTGTCAGTGAAATCATGATCGTGGCTTTGTTCCCATCCATAGCAGGTTACAGGGACGCCATAGCCTACGTGATACTGATCTTCGTGCTTCTTGTGAGACCGACAGGAATACTCGGCGTTGAAGTTTCCGAAAAGGTGTGATGCGCATGTCGAAAAGACTGTCCGTCAAGACCAAAACCATTTTGACAATTCTCTTTGTCATTCTGATGGCGCTCTTGATAACTGTTGCCGACAAGAAGGCGAGCGATTACGTTGTGCTCATTCTCAACCTGATAGCCATCAACATAATCTTTGCGGTTTCGCTCAATTTGATAAACGGGATGACCGGGATCTTCTCTCTTGGACATGCAGGTTTCATAGCCATAGGTGCCTACACTTCGGTGCTGTTAACGCTTCCGATTGAACAGAAAGAGATCAGTTACCTGATAAAACCGCTCATCTCTCCCTTCAACAGAATAGAACTGCCTTTCTTACCGGCGATCTTGATAGCCGGGCTCGTCTCGGCAGGTTTTGGGTATCTGGTCGCTGCGCCGTCTCTCAGGCTGATAGGTGATTATTTGGCCATCGCGACGTTGGGTCTGGGTGAAACCATAAGGGTGATTGCGAACAACGCTTGGTCCATCACCAACGGCGCTCTGGGATTGAAAGGGATCCCATCTTACACGAACCTTTACTGGTCCTGGGGATGGGCCTTGATAACAGTTGTCGCCATAGCGAGCTTAGTGAGCAGCAGCTACGGTAGGGCTCTGAAAGCTATCAGGGAAGATCCTATCGCTGCAAAGGCAATGGGCATAAACGTTTTTTCACACCAGGTGATGAGTTTCGTCATTGGCTCGTTTTTCGCAGGTGTCGGAGGTGCTTTGTGGGCGCATCTGATAACAACCATAGACCCGAAATCCTTCGCTTTCGTCAGAACTTTCGAAATATTGATCATGGTTGTCCTCGGAGGGCTTGGAAGCATCAGTGGTTCGATCATAGGTGCAGCGATCTACACCGTGGGACTGGAGTTCCTCAGGGTGTTGGAGAGTCCGTTCAAGATCTGGTTCATCAACTATCCAGGTGTTCCGGGCATGAGGATGCTCGTGCTGTCCGTGCTTTTGATAGTTTTGATGCTTTTCTGGCAGAGAGGCATCATGGGCAGGAACGAGTTGAGCTGGGATTCAATCGTCTCGATCTTTGCCAAGCTCAAACGAGGTGGTAAAAGATGAACGAGGTTGTCCTTGAGCTCAAAAACGTCACGAAACGTTTCGGTGGTTTGACCGCGGTTGACAAATTCAGTGGACACGTCAAGAAGGGTGAACTGGTCGGTCTCATAGGTCCGAACGGGGCCGGAAAGACCACGCTGTTCAACCTGATCACAGGTATGTACGAGCTGGATGAAGGAGAGATGATTTTCCTTGGTAATAGATTGAACGGTCTGAAGCCACACGAGGTGACACGACTCGGTATAGCGAGAACTTTTCAGAACATAAGGTTGTTCTCCGACATGAGTGTGCTCGAGAACGTCATGGTCGCACGACACTGCAAGCTTCGCAGCATGTTCTCCCTGTTCAGTTTCGTTTTCAAGACCCCATCTGCTTTGAAGTTTGAAAAGAGTGTCAGAGAGCATTCGGAAAAACTTCTGGCAAAAGTTGGGTTGTTAAACTTTGCAAACGAAAAGGCCAGTGCGCTTCCTTACGGTTTACAGCGAAAGCTCGAGATAGCCCGAGCGCTCGCCACCGAACCGAAGCTTCTTTTGCTCGACGAGCCAGCGGCGGGCATGAACCCGCAGGAAACCTCTGAGCTCATGGAGTTCATAAAGGCGATCAGAGACGAGTTTGGCCTGAGCATCATCGTTATCGAGCACGATATGAAGGTCATCATGGGCATATGCGAGAGGATTTACGTTATGGATTATGGAAAGCTGATTGCAGAGGGAACGCCAAGCCAGATCCAGTCGAATCCTTTGGTCATCAAAGCCTACCTTGGCGAGGAGGTGCTACTGTGAACGACGTCGTTTTGAAGATCGAAAATCTACACGTTCACTATGGGAGCATTCATGCCGTGAAGGGCATTTCTATAGAAGTCAAAAAGGGCCAGATCATCACACTGATAGGCGCCAACGGTGCGGGCAAAAGCACCACCCTGAAGGCGATCATGAACTTGGTGAAAAAGAGTTCCGGCAAAGTTCACTTCAATGGGGTTAACATAACAGATAAACCGACGCACTCGATCGTCCAGCTTGGGATCGCAATGGTTCCAGAAGGCAGGAGGATCTTCCCAAATCTCACCGTGTACGAAAACCTCATGATGGGGGCTTACAACAGAAAAGATCCAGACGGAATTGAGAAGGATCTTGAGTGGATCTTTTCACTCTTTCCACGGTTGAAGGAGCGTTTAAAACAACCCGGAGGAACTCTTTCTGGTGGAGAACAACAAATGTTAGCCGTTGCCAGAGGATTGATGACCCGCCCAAAGTTGCTCATGCTCGATGAGCCATCACTTGGATTAGCCCCGCTTTTGGTGAAGGAGGTCTTCGAAGTGATTCAGAAGATAAGAGACGAAGCTGTTACAATATTGCTTGTGGAGCAAAACGCGTACGGTGCTCTGAAGATAGCCGATTATGCTTACGTTTTGGAAACAGGTAGAATAGTGCTGCAAGGACCTGGAAACGAGCTTCTGGCGAACGATGATGTCAGAAAGGCCTATCTCGGGGCGAAGGGGTGAAGGGATGAGAAACATTGCAGCACGTTTGATTCTCTTCATCGTGCCGTTGATAGTTGTACTTCTGGTGATCGGAAACTCACTGAGCTATCTGAGGGTATCACGAACGGTGGGAAAGTTGACCTCGCAGAACTTGGAGAGGTTGGTCCATTCGTACGCTCTGATCGTCTCTTCGAGCTTGCAGAGCTGTATGAATGTGGCCGAATCGCTGGCGAATACGCCCATGCTCAAGCCAATCCTTAATCTCGCATTTGAAAACGCGGCCCTGACTCTTGCGAACTTCCTTTCGACTGAGCGTGAGAAGATGCCAGATTACGTCCGTGGCTGTTTCGTGATCGTTCCAGACGGTCGGTTTGTCATCAACGGCAGTGAGGAGATCTTCGTCTCCGAGAAGTTGAAGGAAATGCTATTGAGTGAGACAAGAATAGGAATGGACGTCGTCAAGGAGCTCTCGGAGGATCATTCGCTGGTGGTAATCGTTCCAGTGCGTGCCGAAGATAAGCTGATCGCTGGTGCGGGTGTCGTCTTCGACCTCTCCGTTTTCGATAAACTTATGAAAGAATTATCGGGAGACTCTCTGGAAGTCATCTTGAGCGATGAAGAGATGAAGATTGTTTCACACAGTGGGAACGTTGAACGAAGCAGGCATTTAAAAGAGCTTGGGTATGAGTTTTCTTCGTCTCTCAAGAAGTCGAAAATCGGTTCGAGGAGTGTTTATCTCATCAGCAGTTTCATTCCAAAAACCAACTGGTCAGTCCACATCTCCTCGCCGGCTGAATCAATCGAAGCGCCCATGACTTCCCTGAGAATCTACACTATCGTGTTGATATCCATAGTCTCCGTTGTCTCCGTTGTTGCGATCTTTTTGGTGGCTCGATGGTTTGGAAACAGGATCAAGAAACTGATACCCATCTTCGAGGCTGTCAGGTCCGGAGATCTGACAGCTTCGATTTTCGACAGATCACGTGACGAGATAGGACAAATCTGCAATCTGATGACAGAGGTTGTTGGCGAGTTGAAGAACCTTGTGAGCGAGACCAAAGCTTCGGCAAAGTTGGTCTTTGACGTGTCGAATTCCGTGCAGGGTTTCATTGACAAAGAGAAGACCGTCTCACAGGAGTTTCAAGATTCCTTCAAATCGATCGATGATAGAATGAAACGTGTTGCTGCGGCTTCTGAAGAGGTCAACGCCTCATTGGAAGAAATAAGCTCTTTCATCCAGAACCTCGCACGTGAGTCCACTCGTTTGCTTGAAAATTCGAGCAAGATGAAAGATCAACTCAAAGATGGCACAAGTTCGATCAGTAAGATCTCTCAGAGCATGGAAGAGGGCCTCAAATGGTCGATACAATCAAGAAAAAACATAGAAGAACTCGTTCAATCCTCAAACAAGATAAAGCAGATTGCCTCGACGATACAGAACATCTCCGAGCAGACCAACTTGCTCGCTCTGAACGCAGCCATAGAAGCAGCGAGGGCTGGAGAGAATGGAAGAGGATTTGCAGTCGTTGCGGAGGAAATAAGAAAGCTGGCAAACCAAACAAAATCCTCCGTTTCACAGATAGAATCTATACTGACTGAAATCGAGGAAAGGGTGCAAAGAGTGGTTGAACTGACGACGAAGGTGGGCAACGTGGTCGAACAGGTTTACAACGAACAGAGCAGTTTGACCGAACTTCTGCAGGGCACCATATCAGGTTTGAATCAGACTATGCAGACGTTTGAATCTATCAGTTCCGCCGTACAGCAGCAGGCCGAATCCATTCAGGAAGTTTCTCAAGCTCTCAGCGAAGTTTCCAGGAACGTTTCGGAAACTTCAGATGAGACATCGAATCTATCGAAGCTTCTCACCGAACAACAGCAGTTGATCGCATCTTTGATCAATTCAATCGGAGATTTGTCCAGTTCTGTTTCTCGTTTGCAAGAACGTTTGGAAATTTTCAAAACGGGGTGATAAAAATGGGTAGGTTCAAAATCGTCCTCGACAGCACTTCTGACGTTCCCATGGGATGGATAGAGAAGTTCGACCTGGAGATAATTCCCTTGCATGTGACTTGGCCCGACGGCAGTCAAGAGGACGACACAAGAGATTTGAAAGAGATCCAGAGCTTTTACGATCGCATTTCCAAAGCGAAGGAACTTCCCAAGAGCTCCCAACCGTCTGTGGGAGAGTTCCTGAACCTCTACGAGAAAATCAAGAGGCAAGGCTACGAGGAGATCGTCGTCATGACGATTTCCTCCGCACTCTCTGGAACGTACGATTCTGCAGTGCAAGCCGCGAGGCAATTCGATCTGCCAGTTCATGTCATTGACACGAAGCTTGCTTCAGCGGCGATGCCTCTGCCGGCCAGAAGGGCCCGTGAGTTGGAAAAAGAGGGCAAGAGTGTGAGTGAGATCGTCAAAATCATCGAAGACGAGCTGAAGAGAGGCCGATACAAGGCAATCTTCTACGTTTCAAACTTCGATTTTCTCGTCAAAGGTGGAAGGGTCACACGACTCCAGGGTTTTTTGGGTACTTTACTCAACCTGCACGTCGGGATCTTCATAAACGAAGAAGGCAAACTGATCCCGTTCGAAAAAGCGAGGGGTCAAAAACGCGCGCAAGAAATGCTGATCAAGAAAGCCCTGAGCATGGTGCCGGAGGGCAAAAAAGTCAGGTTGCTCATGGTGGACGCCAACGAACGCGAGAGCACCAAGGTGTTGCTTGAAATGCTTAAGCAACATTACGACGTTCTCGATGCCGAGTTCACTGAGATGGGCAAGGTAATCACAACACACGTTGGCCCAGGTACTGCCGGCTTCGGCATGGAGGTTGTTGAATGAAGTTTGCAGCCCTGTTGTTCGTCGTGGCTCTTGCATTGATCATCGTACTGAGTCAGGTCAGGTTGAACAAAATCGTCATCGTAGTTCTGGAAGATGGTGAGGCGAACTTCTTTCAAGGCGTGGAAGCGTTTCTGAAAGAGCACCGACTTCGTTATGAGGCTGTCAGGGTGAGAATCGATGCCGAAAAGCCTAAACTCGAAGCCAGCCTCAAGAAATATCAAAACAGCTATGCCGTCGGTCCTCGTATTAGTTCCCAGGCTCGCGATTTGCTTCCTTTTCTCGAAAAGTACAAGATCTTTGCAATCGCACCGCAGGTCACATCCTACCTCGTGGTGGGTAAAAGTCGTTATTTGATGAGTTTGTCCGTCACAGATGAAGAGCAGGGTAAGCAAATCGCAGAACTGTTAAAATGTTCCCGACACGACAGGGTTCTTCTGGTTTGTGACAAGCTCAATCCAGTGTACAGCCAGTCTCTGGAAGAGAGTCTGCGTAAATTTTTATCTGTCGAGACCTTCAAATCAGTTCACATTTCGAGTGTCGATGAACTCGTTGACGAAGACTTTGCACATTACGATGTGATGGTCTTGGCTGTTGATGAAAGGCTGGCTGGGATGATCGCCCAGCTTGCCAGATCGAGAGGTTTCGCTGGGAGGCTCGTCGGAAGCGACTATGCTTTCGACAGAGATCTGATTTTGAGCGGAAAAGACGCAGTCGAAGGCATGCTCGTGTGCTGTCTGTTCAACTATCCCATCCTGATTGAGAAAGGTTTTGATGATATAGATGTTGCAGGTGCGTACGATGCGACGATGCTAATCGTCGAACTGATTCAGAAGAAAATCTCACCGGAAAACGCTGCGGAGTACTTGAAGGGGCGAAAGTACTTTGGAGTCACGGGTGAGTTCAGTATCAGCTTTGATCTTTCGTCGGAGCGTGATTTGACCTTTGCGGTGGTGAAAAACGGAAGCTTCGAGTTCGAGAGGTGAACGAATGGGCCTGACAGAAATGATTCTACGATTCAAAAGATACGGCATGCTGCTCGTCTTGATACTCGTTGCCACTTTCGTGATAGGCCTTTTTCCCTTGGCCCGAAGGATAAACTCCTATTACTCCACCAGCTATGTGAGTCTGCTCAAGAGTTTTCTGAACGAATTGTTAGATCAATCGTCTGAAGGAGGCCAGCCTTCGTTCGGTGTCGCTGTGAGGCGAATGAACGAGCGCCTCGTTGACATCGTCAGCGGCGTGGATCTGTCTGATCTGCTGAGTTACGAAAAGTTGCCCTGGGTGTCCTCAGATCTGAGGGGAATCTTCGTGCACGGTAACAGCGTGAAATTTCTGCTTGAACGCGGATCAGAGATTCTCTTGGTCGAGGTCCCCGTTTCCCTGTTCGAAAGAACCATTTCAGCTGACATGGCGTACGTCTTTCTGACCAGCTCAGAGGGAATCGTGGTGGTGTGTAACCGTCTGGATCTTCTCGGTTCGAAGCTCAACACAAACAAAGGCTTTCTGAGGATCAACGGTCTGGTAGGTTTTGCTCATTCAGAGCCTCTGGAGGGATTTGACGCCTTTGTTGGTTCCTTTATCCCGTTCGGCACATACCTGATCGTCCTGCTTCCATACATAATTGTTGCTCTGGCTGCGCTGTGCGGCGCAGTCTTCTGGCTGAACTTCGCCTACAGCTTTGAAAATCGGCTCATCACCGCGGTGAACGCTGTGTTAGACAACGTGAACCAGAGTCTGGCCAAGCTCGAGAAGACAGATGAGGTGGTTTTTGTTCCTTTGGAAACGAAAATCTCGGAACTTAACCGATTGCAGGATGGGATCCACAGACTCGTTGAGGCACAGAAAGCCTCCTGGCATGAGCTGCACGCGATGACACAGAACCTGCAGGACACGGTGAACGAGCTCGAAGAAACTCAGAAGATTCTGGAGGAGAGGAACGAACAGATCATCGCAACGTTAGCTGAAGCCATTGAAGTCAAGGATGCCAACACCTTCGGTCATTCGGACCGTGTCGTGACATTAGCTTTGGAACTTGCGAAGGAAGTAGGCTTGACAGACCCGGCCGATCTGGAGGCAATCAAGTTTGGTGCGTTGTTGCACGACATAGGCAAGATAGGAATACCCGAACACATTCTCAACAAACCGGGTAGACTGACTCAGGAAGAGTACGAGATCATGAAGATGCATCCAATATATGGTGAGAAGATCATAAAGAAGATCTCCGGTTGGGACCTTGTTGCGGATATCATCAGACACCATCATGAGAACTACGACGGCTCAGGTTATCCCGATGGTTTGAAGGGAGACCAGATCACTCTGAGGGCGCAGATCGTGAGTCTGGTGGATGTGTTCTGCGCTCTGATCGAGGAAAGGCCTTACAGGCGTGCCATGAGTTTGGAAGAGGCCCTGAGATTGATCGAGAAAGAGATGGTTGGGACCAAGTTCGATCCAAGATTGTATCGAGCGTTCGTCAAGGTGCTCGAAAGATATCTGCGTGCGTACTCCGCTGGTTTATAATTTCCTTGGGTGATTTCATGATCGCGGTCGTTGGGGTTCTTCCAGAAGAAGTGAAACCTCTCATAGACGCACTTTCACCGAGATTGCAAGTTTCAGAGATCTTGAAACGCCCCGTTTTTCGTGGTTTGATCGGCACGAACGAAATTTTAATAACGAGTGGCTGTGTTGGAAAGGTAGAAACCGCGTGTGTTGTTCAAGCCCTGCTGGACAAATTCTCGCCTGATTGTGTCCTGCTTGTTGGCGCTGCGGGAGCACTCCGACAGGACTTTTTGTTAGGGACGTTGGTCGCAGGTACCGCTTATGTGGAGTACGACTTTTCACCGAGAGTAAACGTCGATTCTCTGATCAATCCTTCACAGGAAGTGTTTGCCCCGCTGTTGGAATCGAGCGGTGTTACTTGTGGGATTATCGCCTCGGGAGACAGCTTCATTTCTTCGGAGCTTGTTGCAAAGAAAATTCACGAGAACACCGGTGCCATCTGTGTGGACATGGACTCGGCGGCCGCGGCGAAGGTCTGTGTGGAGAACGAAAAACCCTTCCTATCCGTGAAAGTCATAGTCGATTTTGCGGGTTCGAAAGCCATCGAACAGTACATAGAGAACCACCCGAAGTACGCACCGAGCCCCGCACGGTTGCTTGCCGAATCGCTGAGAAACCTTGTCCTGATATGAGGTGATGATCGTGTCACAGGTTCCAGAGGAAGTGAAAAAGAGGGTTGAACAGCTCCGCGAAGAAATAGAGTACCACAACTACAGGTACTACGTTCTGGCATCCCCTGTGATAACCGACGAGGAGTACGACAGACTCATGCGCGAATTGATCGAACTTGAAAAACAGTATCCTGAACTGGTGACACCGGACTCCCCAACACAGCGAGTGAGCGAGAAAGTTCTCGACGAGTTCCGAAGCGTACCTCACTCCGAACCGATGCTAAGCCTCGACAACACTTATAGCGAAGAAGAGATAAGACAGTTCGACGAGAGGATAAAGAGACTTTTGAACCTGAAAGAAGTAGTGTACGTTGCCGAGCTAAAGATAGATGGAGTCTCCGTGTCTCTCCGCTACGTGGATGGCAGGTTCGTTCAGGGCCTCAGCAGGGGTGATGGAACCAGGGGTGACGACATAAGTGAGAATTTGAAGAAGGTCAAGAGCATTCCTCTCAGATTGAGGAAATCGGTGAGTGTCGAGGTGCGTGGAGAAGTCTACATGCCCACGGATGTGTTCGAGAGGCTGAACGAGGAAAGACAGAAGCGAGGCGAACCACTCTTTGCAAATCCCAGAAACGCAGCCGCCGGGACCCTCCGTCAGCTGGACACCAGAATTACTGCCGAACGCCATTTGGACAGTTTCATATACTACGTGCTGAAACCCGAACAGTATGGGCTCAAGACCCAGTGGGAAGCGCTGAACTGGCTCAGAGAGATAGGTTTCAAAGTCAATCCACATTCAAAGTTGTGCACCGGTATCGACGAAGTCATAACTTACTGGAAAGAATGGACCCAGAAGAGGCGCGAGCTCGGCTACTGGGTCGATGGAGTGGTCGTGAAGGTTAACGAGTTCGAGCTGCAGCGTGCCCTGGGAACTACCGCAAAGGCTCCACGGTGGGCCATCGCATTTAAGTTCCCGTCCGAGCATGCCCGTACGAGGATCGTTGACGTGACGGTTCAGGTGGGCAGGACCGGTACCCTGACACCCGTTGCCGAGCTGGAACCGGTTCAACTGGCAGGGACGATCGTCAAGAGGGCAAGTCTTCACAATTTCGACTACATAGAGGAAAAGGACATCCGAATCGGAGACTGGGTCTACATAGAAAAGGCTGGTGGCATAATCCCGCAGGTTGTCTCCGTGATTGAATCGCTCAGGACTGGTAGCGAACAAAAGATAGAACCACCAAAGAGGTGCCCGGTATGCGGAGGCGAAGTCGGGAAAATTGAGATCGGTGAGGTTGCGTTGAGATGCTTGAACCCACACTGCCCGGCGAAATTGAAGAGGGCTTTAGAAACGCTCGCATCGAGGAGTGCACTCGATATAAATGGCTTGGGTGAAAAGATGATAGACAGGCTCGTCGACTCGGGCCTGGTGAAGGACATCGCTGATATTTTTTATCTGACTCCGTTCGATCTCTCACAGCTTGGTCCTGGAATCGGGCAAAAGACCATCGCTAACCTTTTGAGCGAGATTGAAAAGGCTAAACGAGCACCCCTTCACAAGTGGATAACAGCCCTTGGAATACCGCTGGTCGGCGAGAAAACGGCTTATGTACTTGCTCAGAACTTCAGAAGTCTGAAGAAGCTCGCCGAAGCCGACGTGGATCAGCTCACACAGATACCCGGTATCGGAGAAGAAATAGCCTGCAGCATCGTTGAATACTTCAGGAACGAAAAGACAAAGGAAATACTGGAAAAACTGGAAAAAGCTGGTGTCAAACTTGAGGAAGAAAAATCTACTGAGACATCTGAAGCTCTAAAAGGTCTCACCTTCGCGGTGACGGGAACTTTGAAGAACTTCAGTCGAAGTGAGATCGAAGAGTTCATCATCGAACACGGAGGTAAAGTCACGGACAGCGTGTCTCGGAAAACTGATTATCTGATCGTCGGAGAAAACCCCGGCTCCAAGCTCGCAAGAGCCCAACAGCTCGGGGTGAAGATTCTCACCGAAGAGGAGTTCCTACAGAAGTTCAAACTCACAAAGCCCAAACAAGAGAGGTTGTTCTAAAACCTCACAAGTTTGGCAAGTTTCGCTATTCCCAGAGTGTGAGCATCCTGTAGAAAAGTTGTGCGTAGATCCTTGCGACCGTCACCAAATCATCCAGTGCGATCCTCTCGTCTGGTTGATGCTCCGTTCCTTCCCTTCCTGGAAGCAGCGGGCCGAACGCCACACCACACGGCACTGCGCGTGCGTAAGTGCCACCACCCATCGTTAAGAGCGTGGCAGGCTGGTTGGTCATCTCGGTGTAAACTTCGCTCAGAATCTTGATCAACTCGCTGTCTGGGGAAACGAACAATGGAGGTAGATGGTGCTCTCCCTCTACGTCCAGAGGCTTCAAAGCTTCCTTGATCTGTCTGGCCATCATCTCTTCGGAATAGTAGATGGGATATCTTATGTTGATCGTGGCCTCGAGCGTCTCATCGTTCATACGTACGGTTCCGAGATTCACAGTCAGATCTCCAACCACGCAGTCTCTGCCGGCGATCCTCAAAGACGATCCGTCCGTTTCGTAACCAATCTTGCTCGCGAGCACACGAACGAATGTCTTCACATCTTCGCTCAGATCGAGATCTCTCAAAAAGTCCAAGAGCGCAGCGATGGCGTTGATCCCCTTCTCCGGCGTGGAACCATGTGCGGACTTACCCTGGGCTCGAACCACGAGCCTGTCGTTTTCTGTCGACCAATCTATGCGTGCGTTGTTCCTCGTTCGGAAAGTTTTCAATTTCTGCATCGTTTCATCGTCGACTGGGGAAAGCTCCACAACCGCACTCTGTGGTACCACGTTCGAAGCGTCGCCGCCTTCAAGTCTCAGCACTTTGATCTTTCCGCTCGAAGATAGATCTCTTTTCATCGTGATTCTGTAGGTTATTATGCCTTTCTCCGCGTATATGATTGGAAAAGCCGCGTCCGGCGTTACTGCGTACACCGGTTTTTCTTCCTTTTCGAAGTAGTGCTTCACACACTCCCAACCTGATTCCTCGTCCGTTCCCAGAATGATTCTCGCCCTATTCTTGATCGGTACGCCTGCTTCCTTGACCGCTTTGAGTGCATAGATCACCGCCACGGTGGGACCTTTGTTGTCTGCAGCGCCACGACCCCAAAGATAGCCATCCTTGATGATCCCACCATAAGGATCAACGCTCCAACCTTCTCCTTCCGGAACGATGTCCAAATGACCCAGCACCGCGAAAAGTTTTCCAGTTTCTCCGTACTCTATGTGTCCCGCATAGCCATCCACATTCTTGACACGAAAACCGAGCCTCTCACCGAGTTTCAAAGCGTAATCCAACGCCTGTGCCACACCCTCGCCGAACGGCTTTCCAGGTGCTGGATCGGATTGAACAGATTTGATTTTCACTAAATTTGAAGCTTCTTTGAACATTTCTTCCTTGAGAGAGAGCACTATCTTGTCTATCTTTTCGTTCATTGCTTTGCACCTCCAAATAAGATGATACCAGCTATCCAAGAAGAACATCAAGTACGGTCATGACGATGAAGCCAATCAAGATCCAGTAAGTTGTGAGCCGCTCTTCGCCTTTCAAGTGAGTCTCAGGAATCACCTCATCGCTTATCACGAAAATCATCGCGCCCGCGGCCAACGCGAGCAGGTATGGCAACAACCCTTTCGCAAAACTTATCAGTGTCGCACCCAGCAGCCCACCAAGCGCTTCCACAACTCCTGTGAAGAGAGTGATGAAGAAGATGGAAGACTTTTTGTACTTGGCACTCATCAAGGACGCCGCCACGGCTGCACCTTCGGGAATGTTCTGCAAACCTATAGCTATAGCGATTGTTAAAGCCTGTGGTGTGAAGCCTCCAACACCAACTGCCATGCCCTCAGGAAGATTGTGAATGGTGATCGCGATGATGAACAGCCAGATGGTTTTCAAACGCTTTGCATCTATTCCCTCGTGCCCCTTCGTGAAATGTTCGTGAGGCAGAAGCTTGTCCATAACGTCGACGAGAATACCTCCCAGTGCAAAACCAACGGCGAAGCGCAAAATCCCACCCAGCTCGATCGACGGTAGGGCTAAGCTGAATGCGCTTGCAGCGAGCATCACGCCTGCGGCAAAGCCAAGGAAGGCGTCTATCAATTTTTGTGAAGCAACCTTGTTGAACAACAGAAAAGGTATCGCACCGAGCACCGTGCTGGTGCCAGCGACGCTGCTGTAGATCAAGCCACGCCAAAAACCCGTCATAGCGCCTTCGCTAAGGCCTTCTTCACAGCTTCGATGGGAGCGTTTATGCAAGTGAAGTTCTTGTCGTGGAAGTCCATCTCGTCTCGGACATGCTCTTCGTTCAGGTATTTCACATCGTCGATGTGTTTTCCATCGATCAGTCTGCAGACAGCCTCAGATGCAGCGATCACGCGCGGACAACCCACTGCTTTGAACGCAACGTCTTTCACGACGTAGTTCTCGATTCTCAAAAAGATCCGAACCTTGTCACCGTGTTCGGGATAGACGACTTCCGCGGTGTGTGTGTACTCTATGTCTTTGCAGTATTTTGGGTACATGAAGAGCTGCTTGAATTTGTCTGAATACATGAAGTTTTCCCCCTCAGGACATCTTCCTTAGTCTGTCGACTTCTTTGGAAAGGACTTCCACGAAATACTCTATCTCATTTTCGCTGTTGTCGTAACCCAGGCTTATCCTGATCGCTCCATCGATCATCCAGTCCTCAAGCTGCATCGCTTCGAGCACGTGCGACCTTGCCGTGCCGTGGTGAGAAGAGCATGCGGAAGCTGTCGAAACTGATATTCCGTTCATGTCCAGCGCCGTTGCGAGTGTTTCACCAAGAACGTTCTTGAACGAAACGTTGATGTGAGAAAAGATCGTGTTCGAACCGTTTACGTGGTGGGCCGGGATGTTCTCAATGGCACTCAGGATCTTCTCTTTGAATCTTTTCACCTTCCCAGACCAAACCTCGTAATTCTTCTCAATGATCTCGAGCGCCAGCGCCATAGCGTACGCACCGGGCACGTTCTCAGTACCGCTTCTCAAACCTCTCTCGTGCCCTCCACCGTACATGATGGGCTCAACCTTCACTCGCTTCGACACGTACAGAAAACCACATCCCTTTGGCGCGTAGAACTTGTGACCGGATGCAGACAGCATGTCGACGAGTCTGGCGTCGATCTTGATTTTCCCTACGGCTTGGACCGCGTCGCTGTGGAGAACTATTCCATGTTCTCGAGCTATTTTGGATATCTCTTCTATCGGTTGGATCACTCCAGTTTCGTTGTTGACCCACATGATCGATGCGAGTACCGTATCTTTTCGTATCGCCCTTCTAAAGTCATCGGGCGTGACGTACCCGTCGCTCGTTGGTTTCAAGTAAGTCACACTGTATCCTTCTCTTTCCAACTGTTTGGCGACTTCGAGCACTGCAGGATGTTCGATCTGGGTGGTTATGATGTGCCCACCGTTTGGGAAGTTCGCTTTCAAAAAGCCTCGTATTGCGATGTTGTCAGACTCAGTCCCACCCGAAGTGAAATAGATTTCTTCAGGCTCAACGTTCAAATGCTTAGCTATCTTCGTCCTCGCTTCCTCGTAGAGCTTCTTGGCTTCTTGTCCGTGTGAGTGCAGACTGGAGGCGTTGCCGTAGAACTGTGTGAAAAGCTTGACCATCTCTTGTGCAACTTCATCGAAAACGCGCGTCGTTGCGGCGTGATCCAGATACACCCTCATGAACGATCACTTCCCAACGAGCGATTCTTCATACGCGCTGATCGCCTTTCTGAGTGTGTCTATCGCGAGATTGCTGCAGTGATACTTCACAGGAGGCAGGCCTCCGAGCCTCTCAACTATGTCCTTCCACGTGATCTTCTTGGCTTCCTCCAGCGTGAGGCCTTTGACAACTTCCGTCATCATGGAGGCCGTGGCGATGTTCGCAGCACACCCGTACGATTCGAACTTTATGTCCACGATTCTGTTGTCCTCGATCTTCAGATAAACTGTCATCATGTCTCCACAAGCGATACTTCCTTCCGTGGCTTCAGCGTCCGGGTTTTCTATGCGTCCAAGATTTCTGGGGTTTTTGAAATGATCCAGAACCAGTTCTGTGTATTTCAACATGCGCATCACCTCTCAGCCTTGAGCGGGCTTATGTTGCGTAACCACTGGACGACCTTCTTCAGTTTCTCGACCGTGTAATCGAGTTCTTCCTTTGTTGTGAATCGACTGAACGTGAAACGGATCGAGCCGTGAGCACGTTCGTGATCACCACCTATGGCCAATATCGCGTAGTTGGGTTCGAGAGATTCCGAAGCACAAGCCGAACCCGTCGCAACTTCTACTCCTTCAAGACTCAAACCCAAGCTGATCGCTTCTCCCTCGATGAACGAAAAGCTGAAGTTCACGTTGTAAGGTGTTCTCTTCTCACCCCTTGGTCCATTCAGTACGACATGCTCGATCTCGCTCTCGATCCTTCCTATGAAGTAATCCTGAAGCTCTCTCAACCTTCTGTAAGATTCTTCCATCTGCTCGAAGGCGAGTTCCGCAGCCTTCTTCATACCCATGATTGCAGGAACGTTTTCTCCACCAGGTCTTCGCTTGTCAAACGATTCTGCACCGTACATGATGGGCTCGATCTTCGTTCCTTTTCTGACGTACAGAAAACCGACGCCTTTTGGTCCGTGAAACTTGTGTCCACTGACGCTCACAAGATCCAGCTTCAAATCTTGAACGTCCAAAGGCATCTTTGCGTACATCTCGGCCGCGTCGGTGTGAAAGTATATCTTGTGGTCCTGCCTTGAAAGAATCTCTCCGATCTGCTTCAGGGGCATGATCGAACCCACGAAGTGACCGACCGCGATGACACTGACCAGGATCGTTGTGGGTCTCAAGGCTTTTTCGAATTCTTCGAGCCTCAACATTCCCTCGTGGTCCACTGGTACAACAGTCACTTCAAAACCTTCTTTCTTCAGAGCATCTACGATACTCATCACTGAGCCGTGCTCGAGAGCAGATACGACGATGTGATTGCCTCTCTTCTTGTTTGCCCTCGCCACACCTATCAGAGCAAGGTTGTTCGCCTCGGTGGCGCCAGACGTGAAGATGATCTCTTCGTCTGAATTGGCGTTGATCGTTTTGGCAAAGAATTTTCGTGCCTCGGTAAGCTCATCGTAGATCTCCTGTGCAGACTCGTACAAACCGTCGGGCCTTGCGAACTTTTCAAGCATGTATTTTTCAACTTCTCCGACTACTTCCGGAAGAACCCTGGTAGTTCTGCAGTTGTCCAAGAAAACCTTCATGATCCACCTCCTTCAGAGTTTCTGCACCACCTTGAGGATGATCCGGGCGATCTTTTTACCGGTTTCTTCAGCTATTCTCAGAACTTCTTCGGCAGTGAGCGGTTTGAGATCCTCGGGTACAGCACGGTCCGTGATGGCAGATATTCCCAGCACTTTTATTCCAGCGTGTCTGGCGACTATGACCTCCGGCACTGTGGACATACCCACGGCATCCGCACCGAGATTTCTGAACATGCGAAGTTCTGCTGCCGTCTCAAAGTTGGGTCCTGCCACCGCCACATACACACCTTCGTAAACTTCTATCTTTTCCTCCTCAGCCACCTCTTTTGCCAGACTTATGAGTTTTCTATCGTAAGGCTCGCTCATGTCCGGGAACCTCGGTCCCCATTCGTCCACGTTCTTTCCCCTGAGCGGGTTGTCCCACATGAAGTTTATGTGATCGGTTATGATCATCGGTCTTCCAACTTCGAACAATGGGTTCAAACCGCCAGCCGCGTTGGTCAAAATGAGATACTTCACACCCAAAAGTTGCATGACCCTTATGGGGAACGTCACATCCTGCATCGAATGTCCCTCGTAGTAGTGGAACCTTCCGTTCATGAGCACGACGTCTTTGCCAGAGAGTTTCCCAAAGATCAGTTCACCTTTGTGACCTGGCGCCGTTGCCACTGGAAAACCTGGGATTTCTGCATACCTTATAGTTTTGGGTGATTCGATGACCTCTGCGATCCTTCCAAGTCCAGAACCGAGCACGATTCCAATGGTCGGCGATACCTCGATCCTTTCTTTCAAAAACTCCACAGCCTTCTTTACCCTCTCCACGTAATCCATCCTCTACACCCCCATCAACTTAAGAGTCCCTTTATGATGAGCTCGGTGGCTTCATCTTCGCTCAAGCCTTTGCTCATGAGTGTTTCAAGTTGCTTCGCGTTCACCCTACCTATGGACGCTTCATGGGTAAGTTCCGCTCTGTCGTTGAAGACCTTCAATATTGGAACCGTGCTCACCTGCACATCTGAACCTTTGGTGATTTCCTCGCACTTCACGTGACCTTTCGAGTACTCTCCTCTTCCGTATGCCTCGTTGACGACACGCGCTCTGGCTCTATCCAGTGCAACGACGATGGTACTCAGCACGCCTCGAGATTCGACACCAACCAGGTCCACCTTCTCGTGGATATCCACCTCATCGTTCCCACTCGCCCTCACGCGCGCCAGCATGTCAGCCACCGCACGATCTTTTAACTCCACAGAAAAGTCCAACCTCATCTTGCCGACACGGGTCTTCGTGAGCGCGAATCTGTTCACATAAAGTCCGTTCTCCTCCACGACCACACGCGAAACAGTGATCAGATTGACCGTGCCCGCTTCCGAATGGTAATGCTCGTCTGAGTAGGACATCTTCGCGTTCTTCTTGACTACGACGTTCATGAGCGCATCGTGGGTGAATTGTTCCGTCCATGGAAACACACAGTGCGCGACAAAGTGGGCTTCGGCATCTTCCTCCACGACGATGTCGAAGATCACCCTTTGATAGCCGTCGCGTTGTAGATATCCTGTACACACGTGGATTGGGAACGACAGCTTGGTTCCCTTCTTTATGATCATCTTCGCGTGAACGCCATCTTCTATCGTCCGCGGCACGAGCTCCACGCCCGGAACGTTGTTCAGGCCGACCACTTTATCGCCGCTTATGATGATCGAAGCGATCCTTCTGTCCAGAAACTTCGATACGTCCCCGCCGGCCTTCTCGTACGCCTTAACGAGGGCTTCGAATTCAGTTCTTCTGTCTATATCAACTTGCATGCCCATCACTCCTTGGCCGGCACGTTCGTGTGATCGCACACGTCACAGAAGCTTTTGTAATACCTCATGATCTTGTCCGGTGGACCAGTTTGAATGATCCTACCATCACACAGAACGTGGGCAACGTTTGCGATCGAAACCATCTCCTCGTGGTGTGTGATCATTACGAGTGAGCCACGATGTTCGACGATTCTCTGAGCCACAGCCTTTATCATGTCCAGCGAGAGAATATCTATGCCAGAATCAGGTTCGTCCATGATCGCATATCTCGGTCTAAGCAACAAGATGGATGCCAGCTCGACTCGTTTTCTCTCACCACCACTCAACAATTCATCGACCATCCTGTTAAGATAGAGACCCGGAGACAGGCCGACCAGGTGCAGGACTTCCTCGAGATCACTCCGTGAAACCTTCATTTTTCCACCCAGTGTGAGGTACTGTCTCACCGTCAGACCTCTGAACCTGACTGGTTCCTGCCACATGAGATGTATCCCGAGTTTTGCCCTCTCATCGACTCTGAGGTCGGTGATGTCTACATCGTCGAGAAAGATCCTTCCTTCGGTTGGTTTGTAGCCTTCCAATCCCATGATCACGTAAGCTAACGAGGACTTGCCAGCCCCGTTCGGCCCCATGATGACGTGTACTTCTTTCTCGTTGAACGTCAGATTGATATTCTTCAGTATGAACTTGGAATCTCTGACAAGACTGACGTTCTGTAACCTCAACACCATTCACACCCCATTAAGATTTTAATCACCTGGCTTTACAGTATATTGGACCTTTTAAGTCGGAATTGTTGCCTTCACAGATAGATGTGTGGCCCATCTTGTCTGAAATCACCCCTGAAGGTCTTCTCGTCCAGAGACAGGTGCGCATCGAGATCGTGGTAAGCAAAAGCACCAGTGCCGGCCGCAAAGTGAATGCTCTGATTTATTCCAAGACTACTTTCACCCATGCAGCCTATCATGAGCTGAACGCCAGCTGATTGAGCCAGGTGGACTATCGCCAGTGCGTCACTCACACCAGATTTCATGAGCTTTATGTTGATGAAATCCACAGCTTCTTCCTTGATCAACCTCAGCGCGTCGTACTTGGTGAAAACGGATTCGTCCGCCGCCACAGGATAAGGACAGTTGAACCGCACCAGCTTGAGGCCTTCTATGTTGTAGCGGTTAACAGGTTGTTCGTACACCACAACCTCCACCCTTTCTGAGTGGAGTATGTTTGCAAACTCGATCGCTTCTTTCGGAGTGAAGCCCTGGTTCGCGTCCACTATGAACACGGCTTCCGGAGCGATCTTTTTGGACTCAACCACTCTTTCAACGTCTTCCTTGAAGTTCTTGCCGACTTTTATCTTTATGATTCTGAAACCATCTTCGTATATCTTTTTCACCTTCTTTAGCGTCTTCTCAAGATCCATAATCCCTACCGTCAAGTCGGTCTCGATGTGGTCTTTCGCCCCTCCAAAAAATTCGTATGGTCTGATACCGATTCTCTTGCAGAAAGCATCGATTATTGCGAACTCGATTGCCGCTTTGATCGCAGGTGTCGCCTTGAGTTGCTGAAGCCTTGAGAACAGTTTCCCGTAGCTTTCAACGTCCTCACCAACGATCATTTCCTGAACCGTTTTCTCTGCTTGCATCATGATCTCGACCGTTTCACCCGAGATAACGAACAGAGTGGACGCCTCACCGAGTCCGACCGTGCCGTCCTCGAGTTCCAAGCGTACTTCGATGTTCTCCTGATCTTCATGGGTGCCCAAAGAGATCGTGAACGGCTCGAAGTACCTGTAATAAGTCTTTTCGAACTTCACGCTCTTGATCTTCACAACATCGCCCCCATTCTCTCAAAGATTTTCTCGATCTGACTATCATCGAATGGATTGAACACCGGATAGTCCTCGTGCTTGAAATTCTCGTCCAGGCAAGAAATGCCGAGCACCTTTGTGGCTACAAATTTCTGTACCAGTGTGATTTCTGCATCCACATCTGGTTTCATATCTATACCTTCGAAGTACTCGAAATGCTTCCTGCTCGGATCGTGCACGAACACACTCATTTGAGGCATCGAACCGTAGATCAAACCGAGTGTGACTTGCCCGTAAGCAGGATGCCTCAGTGCGCCCTGCCCTTCGATGAATATCAGTTTCTTGCCCTCAGATTCGAGTTTCAAAATGAGCTTTTCAATGACTCCCGGTATGAAGTCCGCAGGTAAAGCATCGATCGCGACACCTTCATCGGCTCCAAGCATGATACCGGTTTGACCCGTTGCGAGGAAAGCCGCTGGCAGGCCTCTCTTCAAGGCGAATTCGTACAGTTGAACCGCGGTGGTCCGTTTACCTGTAGCACAGTCAGTACCAAGCACCGCGACACGTAACGTATTGCTTTTGAAGATGTCACCACGGAAAATAGAAAGCTCTCCGTTGTAGTGTCGTACATCGATGATTCTGACCTTCGCCGTCTTTGCTGCAGACTTGAAAGGTTCGATTTCGCTCAGTTTCATGTGGAGCCCTGAAAGAATATCCATACCGAGACTGATTGCATCGAGCACGTGCTGTCTCATGATGGGTGGTAGATAACCTCCAACACTCGCGATCCCGATGATCAGCACCTTCGCCCCGAGACGCGCTGCATCTTTCAAGTTGTCAACGATGGGCACATCGTACCTTATGGGCTTAACGAAATCCGACGCCCTCTTACCTGCGTGCTCGGCCACGACGCAGACAGGCTTGAGAATTTTGCTGTGTCTGAGAAGCCCATGGGTGGTTTTGGCCAGTGTTGAATCAAGCTGGCCCCACGCGAGCAACGCAGCGGGCGTTCCGGCTTCGAAGTAGTCCGAGATTCTCACAGAGTCACCTCCGCACACCGAGGCGTCTACAGTAAAATCATATCAGAACCGATAATTCTGTTGGAGGAATGATGTTGGAAGGTTTCGTCGTGGAAACTTTCGGTAAGTTCGCCAAGCTGCGTACCGACAAAGGCGACATCGTGGTGAAGGTCAAAGGTCAACCACCAGAGGTTGGCAAGCTCGTGCGCATAAGCGATCAACCGTTGCTCGACAAGGTCTATCTGGCTGAAAAGGTCCTGCAACTGAAAGGTGATTCGCCATCTTTGTCCTCGCTCGAACCGATTCTGAAGGCGATCAAGAAGTTCAGGTTCGACGAAGACGTCGTCTTCCTTTCCCAAACGGTGCAGGCCGTTCAAAGCAGGACAGGAAAGTTGGACAGAGATTTCTACCGCTCGATCGCACGATACTACGAAACTGCCGAGGACGAAAGCTTTGGCATCTGGCTTTTCACACTCTCCAGTCCTTATATCTTTCAAAGCTTTCCCGACAAAGAAGCGCCCGTACATGTGTACATCGATAGGTCTCACCACACTTTCAGGATAGATTTCGTGAAAGACTCAAAGCCCATTGTGCTCGAGGGAAATGTCTGGCAACATCAGATCGTGCTGTCGTTTTCTCAGATGCTGCCGACCGAGAAGATGGAAGAATTGAAAGAAAGGCTCTCGAAACACTTCATGATCGTGAGGTTCATCTTGGGGGCAGGTATCGATGGACTGTACGCGTGAGATCGCGGTGGCTCTCGGTTATGATCCAGAACGATTCGACGCACCGTTCGTCATAGCGAAGGGTAAAGGTGAACTCGCAAGAAAGATCTTGGAGGAAGCGAAGAAACACAACGTTCCAATCGTTCGATCGCCCGAGCTGGTGAAGAAATTGTACGAGCTTGAAATCCTCCAACAGATCCCCGAGGAACTCTTCATCGCCGTCGCGGAGATCTTAGTGTTCATTCGCAATCTATGAACCGGCTTTCCTCTTCTCGAGCAACTGTTTCAAGTTCTCCAGCTTTTCGGCAGTCTCGCGCAACATTCTGTCGCTTCGCTCAAGTTTGCTCGCCAGCCTCGAAAGCTGGTTTCTCAAAGCGGGGTTTTTTATCGTGGCTTCGTCGAACCTGTGTTTCTCAATGATATTTTTTATCGCCCTCTCGATCTTTTCTTCAGTTTTGTCGGTTTTTCGCTCCGGAATCAATCCAACCAGGAACAGCACGATCGCCACTGCAAAGATGAGATAACTCTGCAATCGATCGTTTTTGTAAGCCGTCCCGACAAAGACCCTGAAACCGAACTGTTCGTTGTTTTTCTGTTTGAAGAGGTACTTTTTTCCTTCGTACTTTATCAGCGAAGAAGTTAAATTCGATAGATCCGAAAGGACTGCGTCTATGTTCTTTCCCACCATCGACTTGTTCGAGGAAGCCAGCACCACACCCGACGGATCACACACATAGTACACGAACCCCTCAAAACCGAGTTTCAGATCCACAACGGCCACTTTCACGTTGGAATCTCTCCTCACCGCCACCACAGTCTTCTTCAGTTCAGGATCGAAACCTACGTACCCACCGAGCCTTTTGGCTATCTCTGTGTAACGAACCAGTTCAGGCGAACTGACATCCTTCAGCGATCCCTCGACCAGTTTCTCCGTTTGAAGCTCAATCGCAACGAGGCACAGATCCAGAAACTGCTCCTGCAAGCGTTCTAAACCTGCGCTCCAGTCGTACAGGTGGAAGATCAACATTGCGAACACGAAAAACAAGAGCGCCAGCAACAGGGAACGTATCAATCTTCGAGCCATTTTCCCATCACCAACAGATCAACGTACCCATCGTTCAGGCGTATCGCCTTCTTCTTCCTTCCTTCGAGCTCGAAGCCGAACTTTTCGTACAGCCTGATGGCCCTTTCGTTGTTTGCCATGACCTCGAGCTGGATCTTCTTGAAGCCCTTCTCTTTCGCAATTCTGAGAGCTTCGCTCATCAGCATGCTCCCGATACCCTTGCCCCAATAAGGTTTCCTCACGCTTATACCCAGCTCCGCCTTGTGAAGGATCTTTCTCTTCCAGCTTCCAGCGAGCGTTATCATTCCGACGATCTCTCCGTGGTGCTCCGCAACGAGGAAGATGCGCCTTTCATCTGTCAAATAGATACTTATGAAGCGTCGCGCCTCAAAGACATCCTCCACCTCGTCCGGATAGGTTATGAGAAAAGGAGACTCGCTCGTCACAGCCTTTTTGAAGATCACAAGTTGTGGTGCATCGGAAAGCCTAACCCATCTGATTGTGATGTCCTCCACTCAATCCCTCCCGAAGAATCTGTCCAGATCCCTGAAACCGATCGAGAACATCAGAGGTCTACCGTGCGGGCAAGTGCTGTAACCTTCGCTGACTATCTTCTCTGCGAGTTCTTTCATCTCGATTTCGCTCACTCTGTCTCTCGTTCTCATGGATTTTTTACACGCATGGTCCGCCAATATCTTCTTGATCGTTTCTCTCATACCCTGAAGATCGACAAGCTTCAGTTCATCGACGCTTTCTCTCAGGAACTCTTCAACCTCGCTGAGTTCCATCCAGTCTGGAATCTGTTCCACGATGAGCCCCTCGTCGCCCGCGCTCAGAGCGAAACCGAGTTCTTTCAATACTTGAGACGATGCGAGTAAAGCGGCGTCCGTTTCTTTCATCCTGATCCTCATAGCAACGATCAACGTTTTGTTGTTTCTTTTTGCCAAAGAATTCATCATCTGCTCGAACACGATCCGCTCGTGTGCCGCATGAAAGTCCAAAATTACTAAACCTTCATCTTTCTCGAACAAAACGTACCTACCCCTCACTGTCCCAACGAATCTGAGCTTTTCTCCCTCTAAGAGTCTCTCTTCAACCTCCTCGATCTTTTCTGGCTGTACGCTTGGTCTGTAGAACTCAACGGGCTCCGCAACACGTGGCCTTTCCTGAACGTGGATCTGTCTCACGATGGGTTTCGCAAGCAACCTCCTCAGACTGTCCCTGACGAACTTGAACACGTCTTCCTCGTTGACGAACTTGACCTCGAGTTTTTGAGGATGCACGTTCACATCGATGTTTCTTGGGTTCAAAGACAATTTCAACACCACAAATGGATGTTTGCCCTTTTCGAGCATGTCAGAGTACGCGGCATAGACAGCACTCGTGAGGGTTTGGTTCACAACGAACCTGTCGTTCACAAAGCAGATCACCATTCTTCTCTTTGCGAACGTGTTCAGGCTCAAGCAACCTCTTAGTTGCATGTCCTTGTGTTCGACTTCGAACGATTTCAAACTCTGTACTGGAACGTCCGGAAAGATGGCTTTCACCCTCTCGAGCAGGTCCGACGCCACCAGATCGTACACGACCTGCTGATCTCTCACCAGGACGAAGTGTACATCCAGTCGCGACAAGCAGAATTTCTCGAAGATTTCTGTTACCATCCTCGATTCCACGGCCGCAGATTTCAGAAACTTTCTCCTCGCAGGGACGTTGAAGAACAGATCCCTCACGATCACCGTTGTGCCCACGTCCGAGTGGATCGGTCTGCTGTAGACGAGTTTCCCTGCCACCACTTCTATCTCGTGACCAAATGGTGCTGATGCTGTTTTCGATATCACTCTCATTTTTGACACAGAACTTATCGAATGCAGCGCTTCTCCACGGAATCCAAACGACGAAAGGTTGGACAGATCGGAAAAGCTACTGATCTTGCTCGTTGTGTGTGGCAGAAAGCACACTTTTAGATCTTCTTCGTCCATGCCCTCACCGTCGTCCTTCACTTTCACTTCGCTCTTTCCACCATTGATCAACTCTACGACGATCTTCTTCGCTTTGGCGTCCAAAGCGTTCTCGATCAATTCTTTCACAACAGAATGAACACCGACCACCACTTCGCCAGCTGCGATCTTAGAAACGACAGAATCGTCTAATCGTTTTATCTTCATTGCTTCACCTCTAAAACATATAATAAGCCAAAGAGAGAGGAGGAAGGCGAGATGAGTGGAAAAACAAGATCAGCGATGATCTTCATCGTCTTGATGGGCTTTGTGAGCCTGTTCTCGGACATCGTTTACGAAGGCGCACGCGGTGTGGCCGGTCCTTTCTTGTTACAGCTCGGCGCAGGTGCCGCCGTGGTGGCGTTCGCCGCAGGTTTCGGTGAATTCGTAGGTTACGTGCTCAGGCTCTTCACAGGTTATTTGGTCGATCGAACTAAGCGTTACTGGTTCTTCACGTTGCTGGGCTACAGTTTCAACCTCTTCGCCATACCTCTTCTGGCCTTCGTTTGGGACTGGAGGGTAGCCGTCTTTCTCATGATTCTGGAGCGCACTGGGAAAGCCATAAGAAAACCCGCACGGGACAGTATGGTGTCTTACGCTGCCAAGCAAGTAGGCCCAGGCTTCGGTTTCGGGATCGAAGAGGCTCTGGACCAGATAGGAGCCGTCACGGGTCCATTGTTGCTCTCATTGATCTTGAGCTTCAAATCTGGTGAGTTGATCGAACGTTACCATTTCGGTTTCTCGGTCCTCTGGATACCTGCCAGCGTCTCGATGGCGCTCTTGCTCACCGGAAAGTTTCTCTTTCCAAGACCGATCGAGTTCGAAAAGAGTGGAGTCGAGAAATCTCAGCCTTCGAGAGGTTTGGGCGTGGAAGCTGTGTTGTATCTGGTCGCTGTTGGATTGCTCGCCGCAGGTTTCGTGGATTTTCCCTTGTTTTCTTACCACATGGCCAAGCGGGAGATCTTCACGAGCGCAATAGTTCCTTTGCTCTATTCAGTCGCGATGGGTGTGGACGCTGCGTCTGCCATCTTCTTTGGTAAACTTTACGACAAACTTGGCATAACGTCTCTCATGATTTCGTCAGCTGTTGGAGCGTTCGCTACCCCCTTCGTATTTCTGAGCGATGCCAGAACTTTTGTGATCATCGGTGTTAGCCTTTGGGGCATCAGCATGGGGGCGCAAGAATCGGTGATGAAAGCAGTGATAGCGAAGATGATACCACCCGAAAGAAGAGGTTTCGCCTACGGTCTGTTGAACTCCGTGTTTGGCATCTCCTGGTTTGCGGGAAGCTTCGTCATGGGACTTCTGTATCAGAACTGGCTTGGTGTCATGGTTCTGCTTTCTTTGTTGCTTCAGCTTGCGAGTGTTCTTGTGATGTTCTTGCTCAAAGTCCGCGCGGAGGTTTGAGGATGTACCAGAGCAGCTTGGTCACGTCTTTCGGCACGTTCTTTTTCTGAAGCGGTGATTGGAGGTATCTGTAGAGCCATTCGAGCTTGAGGTTCTGGATGATCTTTGGAGCCCTCTTCTTGTAACCTGATATCACGTCAAAAGACCCACCCACGCCCATGGCGAACGTGGCCGGTATCTTGTCGAAGTTTTCACCAATCCACATCTCCTGTTTTGGCACACCCATTCCCACAAACAACAGATCGGCTTTCGAGGAAGAAATTGAATCGATTGGTCCTTCACCATCGAAGTAACCGTGATGATAACCAGCCACTATGTTCCCGTAAGTTCTTTCAAGGTTTCTGGCAGCCTTTTCAACGATTTCCTGTTTGCTTCCAAGCAAGAAGACCCTCAATCCTTGTTTTGCCGCGAACTTGCAGAGTTCAAGCATCATGTCTATGCCGGTGACGCGTTCAGAACTTTTTTTGTGGAACCTTCTTATCGCCATGACAACGCCAAAACCGTCTGGTAGGACCAAATCGGCGCTCTGAACGATTCTTCTGTATTCTGGTCTTTCTATGGCTGTCACGACTATGGATGCGTTTGCAGTCACAACGAAGGTCTTTTTCTTCTGGAGTATTCTGCTCTGGATCTGTTCAAGCATCTCGCTAAAGGTTCCTGTAGTGATTGGTAAGCCGAAGATTTCTACCTTTTCCAAGTACGAACCTCCAAACAAAATTTAAGGCCGGTGTACCCGGCCTTCTGGTGCCGAGGGCGGGACTTGAACCCGCACGGGTGTAAACCCACATGATCCTGAGTCATGCGCGTCTGCCATTTCCGCCACCTCGGCGCGCCGTCGTAAATAATATTACCACACACGTTGGCTTTGTTCAAGACTCTTCAAAGAGACGGTGAGATACAGAACAGATACAGAAGGGAAACGACAACGTCAGAGTTTTAGTGTTATATATCTATAGAACACTAAGACAACGGAGGTGACAGGATGTTTTCCATCGTGCAATCCAAACTCCTGGGAACGCTCATCACCATCGCAGCACTCGGTTTAGTCGGTTGGTTGACACCCTTTGCACCTTTCAAATTCATCGTTGCTTTAGCCTCGATCGTGATACTTGCGCTTTCCCTCAGAGTCTACATCAAACGCATCGCCGGACTCGTCGTGCTGTCGATCGTCATTTTTCTCTTGCCTATGACGGTGAATCTGTACTCGAGGGTTATCTTTCAGGCACTCGAAAACTTGAACGTGTGGCCGTACGTGTCGGTTCAAACCGAGCGCAAACCGACGGCAACGATTCAGATCGAACCGTCCATCTCGATCAAGATCGATGGGAGCTTGGAGGTGTCCCTTGTCGAGGGTAGATCGCTCGAGTATCCCTCTGAGTTGAATGTGAGAAACCTTCAAGATCGATTGGAGATCTCTGGTGGAGTTAGCTCGAAAAAGTACGTCTTGAGGATCGGGACGGATGTACTAAAGACCCTCCAACTCAGTGCGACCTCGATCTCGCTCAAGGGCGAGGGATCGCTCGAACAGCTCGAGCTGAGGGCAACGGCTGTGAACGTGAGTGGTAATTTAGTAAGCACGCAGTTGCTCATCGATGGGACTGGTGTGAACATGAGTGGGAACTTCTCGGGTGAGAACTTGATAGTGGATGGAACGGGTGTGAACCTGAATGGAAGATTCTCTTTCACACGAACGAAGATCGATGGCACTGGAGTGAACCTGAAAGTCGAACTGAGCAACTGTGAGTCGGTGATTGTGGATGCCGTGGGCGTTAACGGAACCATCGACGTGACGGGAACGCTTCCCACCGTGCTCGTTTTGAACGGAACGGGTGGCACGGTCACCGTACGCAACAAGATAGGGAACAAGTTGCAGTTGCAGAGTTCAAACGTGAAGATCCGAAGCGAGTGATGGTGATGTTGCGGAAGATCGACAAACACAGCGGTGTACCTGCATACCTTCAGATAGTCAATCAGATCAAGGCAGAGATTTTGCTGGGCAATCTGAAAGCTGGTCAGCAACTTCCGACGGTTCGAGAGCTCGAGACGATCTTCGATGTGAACATAAATACGATACTCAAAGCCCTCGAAAGGCTGAAAGCGGAAGGCCTCGTTGTGTCGGAGCAAGGCATCGGATACTTCGTGGTGAAAGAGTTGAGCATCGATGCCGAAGTGGTTGTCGCAATCAAGCAGTTGGTATCGAAGTTGAAATCAAAACAGTTCGATCTGTACACGACTTTAGTCCTCGTTGAGGAGGTGTGGAGGAATGAAAGAGTTTGAAGCCTACATGAAAAAGCAACTCCTTGAAAAGTTCCCGAGCATGGTGTTCTTCTTTGTCGTCATGATGATACCCAACTATGGTGCAAAGGTGTTCGGCACGTTCTTCCTGATACTCTTCTCCGTTGCCAGCGACGTGAGACAAAAAAGGTTGGATCTGTTACTCTACCTTCCTTTGACACGCAAGCAGATCTTCTGGTTTGAATACGCTTTCCTTTCGCTCATGCTCGGCATAACCTTTTTCGTTGGTCTACCCTTCGCTGAGAAAAATGTCGGAGTCTGGCTCACGTTGCTCAAATCGTTGGTCTTTCTCTGGGCGTATCTGAGCATCGTGCTGTCTGCCGTCAGCGTAGGATTCGACCCATTCGGCGCCGCTTTCCTGTTCCTCCTGTTCGACATCGTCATGGGTTCAATCGGTTCGGCAAAACTGTCGGCCAGTTTCAACCCCTACAAGTTCATCAGTCCGTTGAGACAGGAGAGTGTGTTAGCCTCGGCAGCGTTCGCCGCGGTGCTCACTTACGCTTCTTACAGATTGTTCACGACGAGGAGTGGTGAAAGATGATTCGAGTGGAGCATCTCAGGAAGAATTTCTCTGGCAAACAGGTGCTCAGCGACGTGTCTTTCTTTGTTGAGCCTGGAAGCATCCTTGCGTTGGTTGGTCCCAACGGCGCAGGAAAGACCACAACAATTCGTTGCATCACTGGAGTGTTGAAGCCAGATGCCGGTTCAGTGACCCTTTTCGGCGAGAGGTTCGAACACGTCACATCGCACACCGCAAAACAAAGGATCGCCGTTGTGCCGGAAGAAAGAGTTGTTTTCAGAAACTTCAGTGGGGCAGACTACGCACAGCTGTGGGCGAGCCTGTATCCCAAATGGGACGATTCGATCTTCTCGAACTTCGTCGCTCGTTACGGCTTCGATCTTTCACAGAAGGTCGAATCTTACTCCATAGGCATGAAGACGCTCTTTTTGCTTGGCCTATGCATTTCCAGTCAGGCAGACCTGCTGATCCTCGACGAACCTACGCAACACCTGGATCCCACGATCAGGTTGGAAGTGATGTCTCTGTTGAAAGAGTACGTGGATGGAGAAAGGTCGGCCCTGGTCTCTTCACACGAGATCTTCGAACTTGAAGAGTACGCAACACATATGGCGATCATCAAAGAAGGAAGGATCATCTACACAGACTCTATAGATGATGCTAAGGAGAAGCACAGGATCGTCGAAAAGGGAGAAAGCATTCAGGATGGAGAAGTCGTTGGTTTGGTGGGTCAGAACGTCCTCGTGAAGGCGAGTAGCGATGTTGGAAGGTATCCCAAGCTCAGCGAGATCGTGGTGGCTTATCTGACGGGCAAATCCGAGCGGAAACTCGCGTTGAAATGAAAGCGGGCCTTTCGGCCCGCTTTTTCTTCACTCTCTCAACAGCACTAAATACAGAACGAACAGAATCGCAAGGATCCACGTGAACCAGTGTACCTGCTTACCTTTTCCCGAAAGCAACTTGACGATGGGATACGTAACGATTCCGAGTGCTATACCGTTGGCGATGGAATAGGTCAAAGGCATCATGAGCAACGTTATGAACGCAGGAATCGCTTCCGTCACATCGTCCCAGTCGATCTTCTTCAAACTTTTCATCATGAGCACACCGACAAATATCAAAGCGGGAGCCGTCGCTGCAGCGGGAACGGTCATCGCCAAAGGTGAGAAGAAGAGCATCAACAGCATCAGAACAGCGACCGTCACAGCGGTCAATCCAGTCCTTCCACCTTCCGCTATTCCAGCACTACTCTCTATGTAAGTGGTTACCGTGGAGGTTCCGAACATCGCACCGACCGAAGTTCCAACTGCATCTGCAAGGTACGCCTTCGAGGCTCTCGGGAATTCACCGTTCTTCGTGAAGCCAGTTGATTCGGCCAGTCCCGTCAAGGTTCCCACCGTGTCGAAAAAGTCTACAAAGAAGAACGTGAAAACCACCATCCAGAACGTGGCGCTCCCGAGCGCCTGAAGGTTGAAATCCATTTTCATGAACGTCGGTGCAATGCTCGGTACCTTACCCACAATTCCCTGATACTTCGTCACACCGAAAATCGGTAGCGCACCTATGAGCGTGCTGGCCAAGATTCCTATCATGATAGCGCCAGGAACCTTCATGGCGAACAGTGCGGCTATGATGAAGAAACCTATTATCGCCACCAAGACGTTTGGATCGTTCAGATGGCCCAGACTCACAAAGGTTGCAGGATCGCTCACGACGATCCCGGCGCTCTTCAAACCTATGAACGCGATGAACAATCCAATGCCTGCACCCGTTGCGAGTTTCACGGAAGCAGGTATCGCTTTGACAACGAAGCTCCTTGCTCCTGTGATCGTCAGAACGATAAAAATTATACCTTCCACGAACACCGCTGCGAGCGCAACTCTCCAGTCTATGCCCATCTTCAGACACACCGTGAAGGCAAAGTACGCGTTCAGGCCCATACCTGGAGCGAGTGCAAATGGATAGTTCGCGTAGAGCCCCATGATCATCGTTGCGATGAAGCTACCTATGATGGTGGCGACCATGAAAGCCCCGAAAAACTGTGTGTACAGACTGCTACCAGGGGTTGCTCCAGGTATTACGTTGATGAGGATCGAGGGGTTCACGAAGACGATGTAGGCCATAGTGAGAAATGTTGTGATTCCTGCGATGATCTCGCGACGAACAGTAGTACCTTGCTCTTTCAAACGAAAGAGCTTCTCCATGTTTTCTCCCTCCCACAGGTAGAAGTGCACAACGAAAACACAGCAATGATAATACCTTTGGCTTCTTAACATTTTTTGAAGGGCAAGTTGAAAGAGCAAGAAAGTGAGAGGCTCAGTCGATGAGGACAAACACAAAAAGCCCCCTTGTGGGGGCTTGGGATTATGGCTGATGAAAATCGTTTATTCAGTTTTCTAACCTACCATGGTGCTTAGGAATTTGGGGAGAGCTCTCGCGAGGAATCAACCAACAATATCTTTTTGATTTGAGTCCTTGTTGTGTGACCGCTTCGCTTCGTTCGCATGGTCTTCTCGGTGATCTCGCGTTTCGTAGTTGGCTATGTATAGTGATGAATTCGGTTTGAGTGGTGACGCTTCGTCTGTGAGAGTTGCAACTTTCAATGATTTTGATGAATCTTTCCGAAACCATTAGATTGGGAGCGCACACTCTTTTCAAGCATGGTTCGTTACGAAAGATTAGACCAAGGGCCATTTACGAGATGCTTCTCGCCGGTAGATGTACTATCCAAGGAGCGCTCCCATAAATATATATACGGATGTGACTATTGCGGTGAGGAAAGTACGATGTAAAACTCACCGATACAACGTCGTGTTTGGCTGTTGTTGGCGGAAGCGATCCAAACTGTATTCTTGGAACATCGTCGAACACGATCAACAGGTCAGTCCTGGATGTCATGGGAAGGAGAGACGCTTGACACTGAGTTGGTTGTGTGCTAATATGATTAACGGCGTTGCGGGGTGGAGCAGCCAGGCAGCTCGTTGGGCTCATAACCCAAAGGTCGCAGGTTCAAATCCTGCCCCCGCTACCAGGTATGTAACCAGGTTTAAGCATTTCAAATGAAACCCGAACGTTACTGAGACTGGCCCCCGAGGTTATTCGGGGGCATTATTTTCCTGTTTATTCTCCGGGGGGCGATTCAGAACAAGGGACAGTTCAGCCAGAGTTAACTCCGCTAAAATATAAACTGGATGTTACTCAACCAACGATTCAAAGAAGTTAGTTCAAGTTTCAGAAAGATATTCAGGAAAGTGGATCGCACAGGCAGCAAAGGGGCTATCGTGAAGGACAATTCTGGGGGGTGAAGATCGTGAAAAGGTTGATTGTAGCGGTGTTTTTCATGATTTTTTCAGCCATCGCTTTTGCTTTGTCTCTCGTAATAGTCAACTCGTTCCTCTATGACTTTGATTTCTTTGATGATCCTGCAACGAGTGATGAGGCATTTTGCTCACGGGTTGTTAACGGAGACACGATTGTGATAAACGATGGCGTATACGTTCGATTGATCGGTGTGAATACGCCCGAAACGATACATCCAAGCGAGCCCGTTGAGCAGTTTGGAAAAGAAGCATCGGAGTTTACGAGGACACACCTTGAAGGCAAAACGGTCTATCTGACGTATGACCAGAACAGGCAGGACAAATATGGACGACTCTTAGCGTACGTGTGGCTTCCTGTCGAATTTAGAGGAGAAACAAAATACGTTTTGTGGAACGCCGTCTTGATCCTGAACGGATACGGAAACGTTTACACTGATTTTGCGTTCAAAGAAGAGTACATGGAGAAATTCAGAGAGCTTGAATGCTATGCGAGAAAACTCAGACTTGGACTGTGGAGCACATCCACCGAGCCACAGAAAGCGCAGGGAAGTACATCCACCGAACCACAGAAAACACAAGAGAGTACACCTGTCGAATCGCAGGAGACAGAGGACGTAAAGACGTACAACGTGAAGATTGTCACTATTCAGTACAAAGACAAGGATGAATACATTGTCATTCAAAACTTTGGAACTTCTCCTGTGAACCTCGCTGGTTGGAAGATCTTCAGCAAGGGCGGACAGTGGTACACGTTCCCAAATATCACGCTTGATCCAGGCGAAAGAATATCTGTGCACTCAGGACCAGAGGCAAGTGGAGCCCTCGTATGGACGAACCAATACATCTGGAACGACAAAGGTGATAAAGCTACACTGTACGATGTCAACGGGAATGTGGTGAGTGAGTACGAGTATTAAAAAGCGCCTTCATGAGTCGATGCTGTCAGTTCTGCACACCAGAAAGTCACACATATATTACACATCTTCACGTGTAGGTGGTACATATACACGCTTCGTTCTTCCACTTCAGAAGTGCTATTATATGTACGTAGGGGGGATATTTGATCACCATCATAGATCTGTTCCGACATGGTAGGTATCCCATACAACACCGTAGTAAGGTACCTGAAAGCTCTTGAAAAGCTCGGTTTTATGAGTGCTTCAGGAGAAGGAAACCGTGTATTTTATTCAGATGAGACTGAAGAGATCCTGCGTCAGTTCTTGGAACTGATCTGAGATGGGTGGCTTTTTCTCAAGCACTCGAAAAACTGACGCAATGTAGAACCACTTCCAGAGAACTTCCGAAGATGCTGGGATACTGGAGCGTTACCGACGTCATAAACACACATGAAAAACTATCACAGGTAATTGAGATCCTTAGCAAACTCGAGCTTGTAAAGAGTCAGCTTTGATGGAAGGCTCTTGAATGAATTTAGGACGCTCACCTTTAGATGATGGAGTCTGCATTACTGAGTGAAAAGGATCAAGTTCCCTGCCAATGATTAAAGAAACTTGTCCAAGTTGTCGTTATGTCCGAAAGTTTGCGAAGGAGGGACAGGACATGAAGGAAAACGAAAGGGAAAAGGATCCTCAGGACCAGGAAGGAGAAAGTCATATCACTAATCAGAAAGAGCCTGTCATCTCGAAACTCACGGTAGTTGTTCTGATGATTTTGTGTTCTGCTTCAGTTGCGACCAGTCTGCTGGCATTGCTTATGCTCAATCATTTCATCGGTGCCACTCGACTCGCGATTATTAGACCACGAGATGACGGTTCATTAGTTCGTGATATTATCAAACAAGCAGATTTAAGACTTTCCTCATCCGATTACGAGACCGCTCATCTGATGATTTTGAACTCGCTGAAGATCTTCCCAGACAATGCCGAACTTCTCAATGAATACGATAAGATCCTCAGTGCAGTCATTTCGAACGTTGACAATCCTCAAGCCGTGTTCGGGATACTGAACGACGGAGAAACTCTCATCATAAAGTTCATGTCCGAGGCCGAACCGTCGCATTTTCTGAGTCTGAACCGAATTCTGAAGCTCATAAGAGACAAAAGATCAAAATATCTGGAGAATATGGTAAAGTACATTCGAAAACTGGAAGAGGAAGGGAACACAGACAGGGTAAACCTCCTAATAAGGAATTTTTTGCATGTTTTCTCATCTTCTAGGGAATTGACTGACAACATTGTGGATTTGCTTCTCAAAAGATTGGAACGCCTTTCAGCATTAGAGAATCCCTCACTCAATCTTGCATACGTGACCTTAGAAATGGCCGTTTCGCTTGAGGAAAGATTTGCTCTGAACGCAGTTGATAGCACGTCCATCAAAGATCGTATTGACAGAATTAATGAGCTAATCAGTGACATAGAAAGAAAAGAACTGAACAAAGAGGTCGATTCCTTATGTTCTGAGTTGGAAAGAGAACAACTTCAACCATATCCAGATATGGATGAAGCAGAACTATCGGCGAAAGTTCAGAACCTACTGGCAAAAGCTCAGAGATTGATTAATAATCCTCTTCTGGAAAACAGTGACAGAGAGAGAATTTACGAGGGTATGTACAACGTACAGAAAGCTATGCAGAAGACACTTGAAGAGAAAAGCTTGAGGAATTTGAAGGATTACAATCGGTGGGCTCTGGAGATTCTGAAAGTGTACAGTCAAAATTGGAAGGATTCACAGATACAGCAGTATGCAAAAGAACTAGGACAGATTGATACAAGATACCTGTTTCCGGAAGTCAATGTGTATTACAACTGGGTACTATCCAAGATCGTGGAAAAATTGAAAAAAGAAAACGATCTCAAGGTATTCGTTGACACCATGTTCAATCAAGGTAAACGATCACCTTGAAGGGGGGCCAATGCATATGAAGAAGACACTGATAGCCTTTTGGTTTCTGGTATCGGTGTTTGCTTTCGGATTGCCTGAGATGTATCATGCTTCCGAAACAGTGAGAGTGCTAAATATTCTAAAAATTCCTGCAAGATACGAACAAATTATGACCTTTCACAGAGCTATAGATACTGTTCCGGGCTCCTATGCACCTGGTGGATGGTATCACAGAGAAAGGTGGGGACACGACACGAATAGTTTAGCAAAGCTTCTGAGTAGTGATAGCTCCGGGCTTTCAGTTTCACAGAAACGAGTAGCATGGGCCATTCACATTCTTCAAGACTCCAAAACAAAGGCAGGTGTCCCATATGAATCAGTAGTGGAAGCAAGAAAAATCCTATCGAGAGAATTCTTCAAGCCTACTACTATCAGGGCCGTGGGACGTATTGCTGTGCTGAGTATTGTCGATTTCTTATGCCAGATCGCTCTTCTGGATGTTGATCCAATAACTGCTTTAGAGCGTACGTTCACGGGGTTTGTAATAAGTACTGGTTCGACAATTGTTGTGAACTTCCTTGTTTCAAGGATATTCCCGTATGTCTACTCTCAGCCTGGCAGATTCCTGTCATTTTTGCCTTCGGGATTCCTAGGTCCAATCATTTACATCGTAGTGGATATCACCCTAAGAGCCATAGCGACCGGGTCATTCAGAGAAGCACTATTTTCTCCCCAGACCCTCCTGAACTCTTGTATAATCACGCTGTTTTTTGTTCCGGGAGGCCAGTATATTGTTCCTGCAGCAATGGCATTCAGCTGGATATTCAACTGGATCAGGGATAGTGAAATGAAAGCCAAGTATGAACTGTTCGATGAAGTCCTCCACAAAGAGTACTATGAGCGTCTTTTGAGCCAAGTTGAGATGAGTGTAAGATGATCTTAGTCTTTGAAAGGACGCTTACTCAGGAAGGTAAAGATGTCATGTAATGCAATGTGAGGAAGGTTATTATTATATTATTTTGAATTCAACGGCGTGGCTCCGGGAAACTACGCCCTCGTAGTGGATAATACAGACGATGGATGGGAGGTTACTGACTTCGATTTTGTAAGTGATTATGCTGTTTTCGATCTTGAGGTTTACTTTCAGCCTTACTAAAGAAGCTTCATGATGAAATGAGCCGTTGTACGTGCTTATCACAACCCAGATATTGCACGCAAAAACATTGTGAAAGCGCGCAAAGGTGCTTCTGGAAGTCACCCCGAACGAAGTTCTGGGATATTGAAGATTGTTACAGGCTTTTCCAACGATGCCATCAAACGGGATAGCCTTCTGAGAAATGGTGGTACTGTATCAAACGATATGAAAAGATTGCTCAAAGACTGACGCGTCAAGGTAATGGCGAAGATATCTACATGGAGGATGTAGAGCTGAAGAAACAGAAGCACAGATAATACCTTCCATCCTGGGAGCAGAAGGTTTCAGAACTGTTGCGTATCTCATGTTCTTGCCAGAACTCCACCGGCCACGCTTAGAGCCATCCCTTCGAAGGCATAGGATCGTACTCATGTTTTTACCCAGAAGCACCGCCATATCAAACAGCTGAACAAAGGGGAGGAAGTCATCCTCCCCTTTTTGGTAAAGTGTCTTCACCACTTGGTGGTTCCGAACGAGGACGAAGTTTCAATCTTACCGATTTGTGGGCTCCACTGTCACCTCATCGAAATAGATCGTCGTAGGTTTGTGCAAACCGAGCTCGAAGCTTATCTGAACGACTTCATCCGCATCTTTTGGATGTGTGTAAGAATATGTGAAGGTTTGCCATTCAGTTGTGAGATTCACAGTTTGAACAAAGTAGTTTATCCATGGATCGTGGTTCTGAAGGATCTTGACGTTTATCAATCTTGGAACATCTGCTTTGGCTTTGAACGAGATCGTGTAGGTCTTGCCACGTCTCAAACCGATCCACTGGTTGAACTGGATATGCCAGGTGTCAGTTCCTGAGTTTGCGACGACTATGTAAGCGTAACCATCGTTCACTCCGTAGTCGCTCACACGAGCACCGCTTATTCCGTACCTTCCAGCTTCCCAGATGAACCATTCGTCTGGCCTATTCGCCTGATCGTTCACGATGGGTTCGTCAAAACTCGGGTTGTTGATCTTCTCGAAGGTGACTTCAGGTACCTCTTGCTCCAATTCGATTTCTTGCACTTCTTCGTACACTTCTGGGCCAACGTCCTCGTAAACTCTTATGTAATCGATGTACATGCGCTGCGGCAGTTGCGTTGTTTCGTCTGGATAACCGGGCCAGTGACCCCCAACCGCCACGTTGACGATCAGGAAGAAGGGTTGATCGAAGACCCATTTGAGTCCCAACGCTTCGAGTTTGGCTTTGGTGAGCACATGATAGAGCTTTCCGTCCACGTACCACTCGATCGCGTCCTTGTCCCATTCGATGTGGAACACGTGAAATTCATCTGAAAAGTCAGGCTCATCCTTGGACAATTTGTAAGCGTTCCCTATGGAAGCTCCACCCGAGTAACCTGGGCCGTGGGCCGTTCCATAAACGGTTCTGGTGTCATGACCGAGCATTTCCATGATATCGATTTCTCCGCAGGTTGGCCATCCAACCTTTCCTATGTTGCTTCCGAGCATCCAGAGCGCCGGCCAAATGCCTTTTCCTTTCGGTAACTTCGCTCTTATCTCGATCTTCCCGTATTGGATCTCGAATTTTCCTTCGCTCGTCATCCTCGCGGACGTATAGTCGTAGGTGCCATATTCGTCCGAAACAGTTTCCTTTCTGGCTTCTATGACCAAACATCCGTTTTCAATGAAAGCATTTTCTTTCGTGTAGTACTGGAGCTCAGCGTTCCCCCAACCGGGAATTCCTTTCGCGTGTCCGTTTCCAATCTCGAAATTCCACACACTCTCGTCTACGAAATCTTCGTCGAACTCTTGACTCCAAACAAGTTTCCATTCTTTCACCTTTCGCTTCCTCACTCCCGGTTCAGAAACCTCCACAACGCCAACCTCCTCCATGACCACGTCGTCTATCCATACCGTTCCGACGGCTCTTCCAAGCTGAAACTCAAAGCGCGCCTTCGGATCAGTCTCTTGCCTCATGACGAATTCGAATTCGTAAGTTTGCCATTCTGTGCTCAGTCTAAAAACCATTCCTCCTGATTCATCCGCGCCGGGATTGTAGGCTGGCCAACCCCTCGTCGCGATACCACCGATCTTCACACCGATGTTTCTCTCGTTCGAAGCCTTTGCTTTGAAGGATACCCTGTACTTGTGGTACTTCTCCACCACGACTGGTGATTGAATGATCTGGACTGACCAAGTGTGAAAACCACCGCTGGTGATCTGAACGACAAGAACACCGTTTTCAACGTATGCTCTTCCTTCGCCACCGCTGTTCGGGAAGAAGATCCAGTTTTCCCTGGTGTCGATGAAACCATCCGGAGCCGGTGGCTCGATGTCGACGTTCGCGATGAGAATTGGTCGATCGAATGAACCGTTCGTAAGAACGTTCTGAGCGAGCACGATGATCGGCAAAAGAAACAAGACAGAAAGAACCTTCTTCATGCTCACCACCTCACGGTGCAAACCTTATCTCCTCGTTCAGAAGGAACGTTCCCTTCAACCTGATGTCCCTCGAGGAAGAGCCCACTCTGACTTCGTACTCTCCTTTTTCCAAGAGCCATTCTTCTCCATCGAAACTCGCAAGGTCTCTTAGTGGTATTTCGATGCAGATCTCTTCAAACTCGTCACGGTTCAAAAGTTGCGTTTTGTGGAAGGCCTTGAGTTCCTGGAAAGGTTTATCAATCTTTCCCTTCGGCGCTCTGATGTAAACCTGCGATACCTCTTTTCCAGCCATATCACCCACGTTCTTGATTACATAAGAGACCTTCAAGACGTCGCTGTCCACAGAGACTTTCAGATCACCGTAGTCGAACTTCGTGTAGGAAAGACCGTAACCGAACTCGTAAGCTGGTTCAACACCGAAGGTGTCGTAATACCTGTAGCCAACGAAGATGTCTTCTTCGTAGATCACTCTTTCGGGATCTTCCTTGGGTTCTCCCGGAAAGTTCCATGAAGGCACGTCTGAGTAATCTTTTGGGAACGTGGTGGGTAGTTTTCCAGACGGATTCGCTTCACCCGTCAAAAGGTCTGCGACGATCCTACCAGTTTCTTGTCCAGCCTGCCAGATCAACAAGATCCCGTCGACCAGATCTCGCCAGCTCACCATCTCGATGGGACCACCTATGTTGAGCAACACAACGACTTTCTTTCCAACCTCATGGAACTGCTTCGAAACTACTTGAAGGAGTTTGACTTCATCGTCAGAGAGGTAGAAATCTCCCTTGATCGGTTTTCTGTCTTCTCCCTCGCCAGAGATTCTGCTTATCACTACGATCGCAAGGTCGTTCCTTTCAGCGAATTTCTTCACTTCGTCCTCCGTCAAGAAATCTTCCAACAACTTCGGATAGACCAAAAATCCCCAAGGATGTTGCACCGGTTTGTACTGCTCCGTTTCTCTCATCTTCTTGATGTACTCTTCGTACATGTTCGCGAGTTCCTCGTCCACCTTCAATCCTTTCTCTTTCGCACCTTCAAGGATGGAGATCGTGTACCTTGGGTGTGTGTCTCCACTTCCCGTTCCTCCCTTGATCGTTTCTATCTGTCCTGTTCCGAAGATGGCGATCTTTGCATCTTTCTGAATGGGAAGGGTGTTTTCGTTCTTCAAAAGTACTGCACCCTCAATACCCGCTTTGTGAGCGATCTTCGCGTGTGCATCGAGGTCCGGTTCGTTGGAGTACTTATAAGCCTTGAAAGAAGGAGAATTCACAAGAACGTTCAAAATGTTCCTCACACACTCGTTCAAAGTTTCCTCGCTCAGTTTCCCTTCCTTAAGAGCCTCCATGATTTCACTGATTTCGTCTTTTCTGAACATGTTCACCTGGTTCACCTTACCGGGCATTATCAGATCGTTCCCCGCCTTGAGTTGTTCGACGGGGTTGTCTCCCGCGAACCAATCAGTCATGACGAAACCTTCGAACCCCCACTGCTTTCTCAAAACCTTCGTCAAGAGCCACTCGTTCTGCGAGCAGTACTTTCCGTTCAACTTGTTGTAGGCGCTCATCACACTCCAAGGTTTGGACTTCTTGATAGCTATTTCAAAGCCTCTGAGGTATATCTCTCTCAAGGCTCTTTCAGAGACGATCGTGTCCACACTCATTCGATTGGTTTCTTGGTTGTTCGCTGCAAAATGTTTCAAGCACGCACCAACGCCTTGTGACTGTACACCTTTCACAAATGCGGCGGCCATTTCTCCAGAAAGCAGAGGATCTTCAGAGTAATACTCGAAATTTCTTCCGCACAAAGGATTTCTGTGTATGTTCATCGCAGGTGCCAAGAGGATGTCGACACCGTACTCTCTAACTTCCTCACCCATCGCTTTGCCCACTTCTTCCAAAATCTCGAGGTTCCAGGTGGAAGCGAGCATCACCGCGATCGGAAAAGCAGTTGCATGATAAGTTTTCTCATCGTTCTCGCGCGTTGGGTTAATTCTCAATCCGGCTGGACCGTCTGCCAGGATGGCGCTCGGTAGACCCAAACGTGCTATCGGATGCGTTTCGCCCGCCACTCCAGCGACTCTCGATTGTGGATTGGAGAACACACCCGGCATTCCAACCCCAACAACGATTTTCACCTTTTCTTCCAAAGTGAGCTTCGAAACGATTTCATCCACGTTTATCATCCTCATCCCTCCTCTTTCGTTCCCGAAAAATGAAGAAAGACAGAAATAAGACTGTGAAGATCATCAAGCCGAGGTTCACGTAGAACTCGACAGGCCTTGTACCTTTCAACAGATAGTAGAGCAGTACGAAGATCTCCAGCACCAACGCCCAGGCGAAGATGGTCAAAATGGCGCGCGTGAACATCTCACAGACCTTCCAATTTCCTGTAGAGTTTCGGGATGCTCTCCACCAAAACCTTCGAATACTCGTGGGTTGGTTCGAGCACCACCTTGTCTGGATGACCCCTTTCCACTATTTCTCCGTCCTTCATCACGAAGATGTTGTCAGACACGTAGTAAGCGAGTCCGAGATCGTGGGTTATGAATATTATGGAGGTTCCCTGTTCTTTTCTCAGCTCCTCCAGAAGTTGTATGATCCCTCCTCTGCTCGAGGCATCTATCATGGAGGTCGGTTCGTCCGCGACTATCAAAAGAGGTCTCAAGATCCAACATCTGGCTATCATGATCCTTTGCTTTTGTCCACCGGAGATCTGGTGTGGATACTTTCCCAGAACATCCTTGGGATCTATCCCCACTCTGACGAGCGATTCTTTTATCAGTTCCAACGCTTCTTTCTTGTTGGAAGGTTTCTTCTCCAACAGGTTAATCGCTTGCCAAAGCGTTCTTTCGACTGGATAGAAGGGATTGTAACTCGCGAACGGATCTTGAAAGACCGCGTGAACTTTTCTTCGAAAGTCTTTGATCGATTCATGATCTTTCAAGTCTTTCCAGATATCTTTGCCTTCGAAGATGATCCTTCCACTTGTCGGAGGAATGAGTCTCAAGATCATCTTCGCGGTTGTTGTCTTACCAGAACCACTCTCTCCCACGAGTGAGACAATTTCTCCTTCTTTGACTTCGAAAGAAACGTTTTTCACAGCCTCTATGCGTTTTCTTGAGAAGAACCCCAGGGTGAATATCTTGGTGAGGTTTTCAACCACGAGTCTGCTCATGTTCTCTCCTCCGAATACAGAAAACAGGCCACCTTTGAACCTTCCTCAACTTCTCTTAACTCTGGTTCTCTTTCCTTGCACACCTCCATCACATGTGGACATCTGGGATGGAACCTGCATCCGCTGGGTGGATTTATCAAGTTGGGTGGCGCGCCGGGAATCACGCTGATGCCTCTTTTTCTGACCTCAGGTTCAGGCGTCAACACCGAATTGAACAGACCTTTCGTGTATGGATGGAGGGGTTTTTGCAATATCTTCTCCATGGTGGATATCTCAACGATCTTTCCAGCGTACATGACGATCATCCTGTCGGCGATCTGCCGAACGGTGGCGATATCGTGTGTTATGAAGATGATGCTCCTCACAACACCCATTCTTTTCAACTGCATCAAGACTTTGAGGAACACCTTTTGGTTGACTACATCGAGGGCGGACGTGGGTTCATCAGCTATCAGAAGCTTTGGGTTCAAAATCGTCGCTATGGCTATGACCGCTCTCTGTCTCATGCCTCCACTGAGTTCGAACGGGTATCTCTTCAACCAAAGTGGGTTCAGGCCAACTTCTTCAAATCTTTTTTCAGCTTTCTGCAAGAGTTCTTTTCCATTCAGTTCGTGCGACTGTGCCAGGTGTTCAACGTATTTTGCCATCCTTATCGTCGGCATCAAAGCGTTCATCGCACTCTGGGGAACGATGGTTATCTCTTTTCCCCAAAGTTTTTTCTTCACTTCTTCCCTCGACATGGACGAGATCTCTTCGAATTTTCCGTTGATCTTCATGAACACTTTGCCTTCAACCAGAGTTAGCGGCTTTAAGATGTTCATAGAAATGAGGTTCGAAAGTGTGGTCTTTCCGCAACCTGATTCACCCACCACACCGATGACCTCGTCTTCAAATATTTCGAACGAAACTCCATCCACTGCCCTGACGGAAACTTTCTCCAATTTATAGTAGGCCTTCGCGTTTTCCATTCGCATCAATACTTCGTTCACTCTCTATTCCTCCCTCAAGCGCGGGTTGAAAACTTCATCCATCGTCGTACTGATAACCATGAGCGACGCCGTCAGAGCAACGATGGCAACTCCTGGTGGAACGAACCACCACCACAGTCCTCTTCTCACAGCTTCCATGAGCACCGCCCATTGCAACATCAAACCAAGAGAAATTCCCCGCGTGGGTCCAAGACCTATCAGACTCAAACCCGCCTCGCCCATTATGCCTCCGTTTATGAAGAGCACGAAGGACATGAAGGCGTAGGTGGCTATGGTCGGCAGTAAATCTTCTATCACCAATCTCATGTCCGAATAACCCGCCATGATCGAGAGATAGACGTACTCTCTCGACATCACGCTCATCAACTGTGCCCTGATCGCCCTCGCGAACCACGGCCACTGGAACAGTCCCAGGATCACGGCCACCACTTCCATGCTTCTTATCCTCAGATAACTCGCGATCAGTATGGCTATGAGGATAGATGGTGTCGTCAAAACGATGTTCGTTATCGCCATCAACGTGTCATCCACAATGCCTCTTTTCACCGCCGCCAGACTACCAACGACCGTTCCAATACTCAACGAAATGATCGCCGCAAGAAAACCTATGTAAAGGGAGGATCGAATGCCGTGGAGAAGTTGTGCCAGAACATCTCTGCCGTACGTGTCCGTACCCAGCGGGTACTTAGCGGAAGGAGGTTGTTCGTAATCCCACGTCATCTTGGTGGGATTGACTCTGTAAAGAACAGGTCCCAGAATGCCCAACATCAAGAAGAAGAGGAATATCGAAATGCCTACTATGAATTTTTTATTCTTGAAAAGTGGCCTTATCATCGTCGCGAACATTCTTCATTCCTCCTGTCCGAGTCTTATCCTCGGATCTATCAGTGCGTACAGAAAATCAACGATGAAGTTCGCCAGATAGATCGATGCGATGAGAATGACGAATATTCCCTGTATCATCGGATAATCCAGCGTTGTCAGAGCTTTGAAGAGCAGAAAGCCCGTGCCGGGATAGTTGAACACGATTTCGGTGATCAGAGCACCTCCAAGGATTCCTCCCAAACTCAGAGCGAGCCCTGTTATCTGTGGCAAAAGCGAGTTTCTGAAGGCGTACTTGAAGATCCTCTTGTCTTTCATTCCAAGATACTCTGAGAACAAAGAATAATCGCTTCCAAGTTCATAAACAACCATCACCCTCATGCCTATCGCCCAGCCACCCATGGCGGAAATCACGATTGAAGCGAAGGGCATCACGTAGTGTTTCAGAGCGTCCAAGAAAAATCCCCAGTTCAGGTTCGGTATGGTTCCAAGTGAGTAAGCACCTTGAGTGGGAAGCCAACCGAGTCTCACGCCGAAGAGGAAAATGAATATCATTCCGAGCCAGTAGTAGGGTATCTGTGAAACGATCAAGGAAGTTGTCAAAACCCCTTTGTCTATCCACGTGTTTCGTCTGTAAGCTGCCATTGCACCGAGGGTGTTACCGAGTATCCACGCAACGAGTGTTGCGGGTAGAAGAAGAACCAACGTCCAAGGTATCACAGGAACGACGAGGTCTATAACCTTTCGAGGATAGAAGGATATGGAAGTTCCAAGATCACCGCGCAACGCTTTGAAAACGAACGTCACGTACTGAACGAACATGGGTTTGTCGATCCCAAACTCTGCCATCAAAGTTCTCTCGGCAGCCCTTATGGCTTCTGGATTCGCTTGGGCCAATCTTGAAAGGTTGGAAAGCAATTGAGCGAGTGGATTTCCGGGGATCGCCCTCGGAAGTATGAAAACTATCGTGGTCGCAACGATGTACGTCACCAAAAGAAAGATGAAACGTCTCAAAAGGAACTTGAACAACGGTTTGGAAGCCATTTACTTTCAACTCCTCGTAGGTTTTGTGAAACCCGGCCCCAGACGGGGCCGGATAGGATAGATCACTTCTTTGCGGACTGAAGATCCTCAAACACCTTCGAGGTTGGTACACCGAGTCCGCCTTTGTCGGTGGTTTCTATCCACTTTGGAACAGGCTGCGGGTTGTTTTTTGGAGAGATACCGAACAGTGTTGGCAAAGTGTCCACATGCCACGGGGCAGGCCTGAACCAGTACGGATTGTCTTGGTTCGGCCAGTTGATCCAGTACCTCGTCGAGTACT